>Ga0326721_10000035_pt1 | contig 123925 bp, 125 predicted proteins | sample SGPome_FD_203951 | JGI IMG/M metagenome (GOLD analysis project Ga0326721, IMG submission 203951) | Soil microbial communities from Southern Great Plains, Lamont, Oklahoma, United States - SGP_1_2016 | ecosystem: Engineered > Artificial ecosystem > Soil microcosm > Unclassified | place: USA... | reverse complement strand
GCGCTTGGCCGCCAAGATCGCGTTGCACAACGTACTCATCTGGTTCAACCGCCAGCATGACCGGCCAGCACTCCAGTTCGCCGACCTGATCGCTTGGTGATTCCCACCAAGCGTTTCAGTCGCCGGTGAGGGGTGCCAGCCCACACAAGACGCGGAGAGCGCGGAGGATTCGTCCCCCGCGCTCTCCGCGTCTTCATCGTGCCGCCGGTCATATCGTGCCGCCGGTCATATCGTGCGACCGGTCATTCGGTCCGGGCGAGGTCCTCGGCCAGGATGCCGTACAGGTCGATGTCCTCGAACACGCCCCACTTGAGGATGTGCTTGCGCAGGCGGCCCTCGTGCTCCATCCCGATCTTCTGCAGCACCCGGCCCGACGCGGGGTTGCGCGAGTAGTGGTGCGCCTGCACGCGGTTCAGGCCCAGCTGCGCGAACCCGAACGCCACCACCGCGCGCGCCGCCTCGGTGGCGTACCCCGCGCTCCAGTGCTCCTTCGCCACCCAGTACCCCAGCTCCCCCCGCTTGTGGTGCGGCTCGATCTCCAGCCCCACCGCGGCGATCAGCCCGCCGCCGCGCCGCAGCGTCACGGCGAACACCGCGCTCTCGCCCGTCAGCCAGCGCGAGGTGATCAGCCGGATCCAGTCCGCCGCCATCCCCTCGGGGTACGGATGCGGGATGTGCGCGGTGTTGTACGCGATCTCGCGGTCGCTCACGATCTCGTGCACGTCGTCCGCGTCGTCCGGGGTGAACGGCCGCAGGACCAGGCGCTCGGTGGCCAGCGTGGGCTGCTCGGGCATCGCCGGGAGGTCGGGGAGCAGGTTCACGGGAGTGGAGATGCGGCGCCGGGCGCGGGGTCCAGCGGCCGCGCGCCGATCAGGAACTCGGCCACCGGCCGCCCGCCGATCAGGTGCTCCTGGATGATGCGCTCCAGCACCGGCGGGTCGCAGCGCCCGTACCACGCGCCTTCGGGGTAGACCACGGCGATCGGGCCGCCCTCGCAGACGCGCAGGCAGTTGGCCTTGGTGCGGGCCACGCCGCCGCGCTCGGAGAGGCCCAGGGCCTTCAATCGCGCCTTCAGGTAGTCCCACGCCTCCAGCCCGCGCGCGTGGTCGCAGCACTTGGGCTTCGTCTGGTCGCAGCAGAGGAAGATGTGGCGCCGCGCGGCCGGAAGTCCCAGCGCGTGCGAGATGCGCCGCAGCCGCTCGCCATCGAACTCGTCCCCGCCATCGGGCACCGACGGCACCTCCGCGGCGTCCGTCATCGGCCGGCGTGCGGGGTGAAGTGGCTGAACAGCGCCGACCAGGCGTCGCGCTCGTGGTTCCACGGCCCGTGCGGGTAGGCGGTCACCTGGCTCATCACCTCGCTCAGGCGGAGGTCGAACGCCTCGTCGCGCATGTGCGCCAGCGACCGGTCCAGCCCGCCCGCGGCGATGAAGTCCACGATGCGGTGCAGCTCGTTGCGGTCGAACCAGGTGCCGTGGTCGGCGCAGACGTCGACCACGACGCCGGAGACGCGCGCGAAGTTGATGCGGTCCATCATGCTGCGGCAGACGGGGCAGCGCAGGTACTTCACCCGCGTGTCGATCCCCCCCGCGGCGGAGGACGTTCCGGCGGCCGGGCGCTCCGGCCCCACATCCGCCAGCCGCTCGCGGTCCACGCAGATGGACAGGAAGGTCTGGTTGTCCACCCACAGCCCGGCGCACCCGGCGCACTCGCGCACGCGGCTGCTGCCGAGCTGCACCGGCTTCAGCTCGCCGGCGCAACGCGGGCAGGCGAGCGCGACCGCATCGTCCGCCACCTCCTCGCGGTCGATGGCGTCGCCGCAGTGCGGGCAATGCTTCATCCCCAGGAACACCAGCCCGAAGCAGTGCGGGCAGGCCACGGTGGCCAGCCGCGCGTGGCAGTACGGGCACTGGGTGGCGCTGGGGTCGGCGGGCGCGCCGCAGTCGGGGCAGTGGAGGGTCGCAGCCTGCATAAGGGAGAAGCACGCGAGGGGTGAGATGAACGCCGCAGCCCGCAATGTGGCGCCCCGGCCGCCGCGGATCAATCCGTCCGCGGGAACTTCCGCGTTCGGAGACATGGGTGACACGCTCTGATCGCCCGTGGACGGCATCGACGCCCGGGAGCTGCGCTTCACCCCTCGAAATCGCCGAGAGACGTCATCCTGAGGCCGGCCATGCTGCAACCGATTTGCACGGAATAACTTGCAGGCCGAAGGATCTATCGCCTGTCCAGCACGTCAGCCAGAGGTTCGCGCGTGAGATTCTGCGGGGTTGGAGATGGCGATCGGGAGGCGGCCGATCATCCGCGCGGAAGCTCGGCGAGCAGGGCATCGGTCGCTTGATCGAGGAACGCGATCACCTGCTCGCGTCTGACGCTCGGGAAGCCGTCGAGGAATGGGTCGATCGAATCTCCGCCGATCAGGCAGTCGAGCAATGCCTGCACGGGGACGCGCGTCCCGACGAATACCGGAACGCCGCTCATCACCTCCGGATCCCTGTGCGCGACCGTCGTTGCTTCCATTGAGATGTCTGAACGGGAGATCTCCCGATCACCTCGCAACCTACGATGCCGCACCGGATCTGGCGACGCGGCGTGCACCTCCGCAAGAGCGGCTGAAAGCCGCAGCAACAACGACGGGAAGGCTGCGAGGGAGCCGTTCGTGCAACACGACCAGTTCGGCGTCGCCCGAGTGCTGCAGCCCCGGAGCCTCGCGCAGTTTGCGAGGCTTCCCGTGGTTGTTGCCGTGGCTTCAGCCGCCCTTGGGATACCGGCCGACCGCAATATTGCGGAGTCTGCTCTGGATTTGGGATACCGGTGGGAACGCTTGGGCGCGCATCCTGCGCAGTTGGCGTACAGGGTTTGTCCAAGATAGATTCAGGACATGGTTGATCCGATGGAGACCGCGTGATACCGGCGCTGGTGCTTGCCCTCGGCCTCGCGCAGCAGCCGGCTCAGCAGCAGTCCGCACCCGCCGCCGCGACGATGCCGACACACGCCATCGCCGCGCCGCCCGCGCCGTCCGCCGAGCCCGCCGCGGCGACGCCCGGGGTGCTGGTGGAGCGGCGGCTGGCGGAGGCGGTGCCGCTGCGCGTGGGCGACACCGTGCGCGTGCGGGCGCTCGCGGGCCGCGCGGCGCCCTCCGCGTTCGTGGTCGCGGGCGTGTTCGAGCGCGAGGCCGACCCCAACCGCATCGCGCGCAACGAGCTGGAGCTGCGCTTCCATCTTCCCGACCTGCAGCGGGTGATGGAGAAGCCGGACCGCGTAGACCGCTTCGCCGTCGTCCTCCAACGCGGGGCGCGGGCGGACTCGGCGGCGCGATGGATCGAGGGCGTGGCGTTCGGCACGCGCGCCATCCCCAGCGCCGCGCTGGCCGACCAGACCAGCGCCACTTTCCGCGTCGTCTCGCGCTTCCACGACGCCATCGGCATCGTCACCATCCTGGCGAGCGCCATCTTCCTCCTCTGCGTCATGATCATCCGCGTGGACGAGCGGCGGCGCGACATGGCGGTGCTGCGGCTGATCGGCGTCAGCCGCGGCACCGTCTTCCGCGCCATCGTCCTCGAGGCCGTGGCCATCGCGGTGGTCGGCAGCGCGGCGGGGGCGGGAATCGGGCTGGTGGCCGCGCGGATCGTGAACGCGCACTACGCCGCCGTCTACGACACCACGCTGAAGTTCGCGCTGGTGACGCCGCACATCGTCCTCCTGGCCGCGCTCCTCGGCCTCGCGCTGGGCGTCGGCGCGGGGGCGCTGGCGGCGTGGCGCGTGGTGGCCGTCCCCCCGCAGAAGCTGGGGGAGCGGTGATCGTATCCGCCTTCCTGAAGTCGCTCTTCCGCCGCCGCGGGCGCACGCTGCTGGCGCTGGCGGGGATCGCCGTCTCGGCCGCGCTGCTGCTGGACATGACCATGCTGGCCAGCGGGCTGACGGTGAGCTTCGGCGAGCTGCTGGGCGTCAGCGGCTATTCGCTGCGGGTGACACCGAAGGGAATCCTCCCGTTCGACAGCGAGGCGGGGATCGAGAACGGGCGGGACGTGGCGCGCCGCATCGCCGCGGTGGACGGGGTGCGCGCGGTGGCGCCGGTGCTGGGCGCGCAGTTCCGCATCGTGCGCGGCGACAGCGCGGGCGAGCCGGTGTTCACCGTGGGCGTCGATCCACGCTCGGAGTTCCTGTACCGGCTGACCAGCGGCCGCCAGCCGGGCCCCGGCGAGATCGTGGTCTCCGAGCCGCTGGCCCGCGACGCGCGGCTGAAGCCGGGCGACGAGCTGGCGCTGGCGGGCGAGCTGGACGTGACACTGGGCCGCGCGCGGGCCACCCGCCGCTTCCGGGTGAGCGGCGTGGGCGACTTCCTGTACGACTACGCGGGCGAGCACTCGCTGGCGATGACCCTGGCCGATGCGCAGGCGGCCACGGGGCGCGCGGGCGAGGTCTCGCTCTTCGGCGTGGCGACCGGCGAGGGGGTGGACGACGACGCGCTCGCCGCGCGCATCGCCGCCGCGGTGCCGGAGGTTTCGACGTACTCCACGCGCGAGCTGATGGGGGAGATGGACAAGCGCCTCCTCTACTTCCGCCAGCTCGCGACCATTCTGGGCAGCGTGGCGATGGTCGTCACCGCGCTGCTGGTGGCGACGATCATCACCATCGGCGTGCGCGAGCGCTTCGGCGAGATCGCCACGCTGCGGGCGATCGGGGTCCGCGGCCGTCGCGTGCTGCTGGCGGTGGTGACGGAAGGATTGGTGCTGGCGGCAATCGGGTGCCTGGGCGGGCTGCCGCTGGGGTTGTGGATGGCGGGGCGGCTGGACCGCATCCTCCTCTCCTTCCCCGGCATCCCCGCGCGGATGACGTTCTTCGCCTGGGAGCCCCGCCGCGTCGCGCTGGCGATGGGAATCGTGATCGCCATCGGCGCGCTGGCCGGCTGCATCCCCGGCCTGGGCGCCATCCGCGCGCCGCTCGCGCAGGCGCTGCGGGAAGAGGCGGAGTGATGAGGGGGCAAGGGGATAGGGGACAGGGACAACGAACGGAGCGAGACGCGGTGGTGGTGTGCCGCGCGGGCGATGTCGCGGAGATGGAATCAGCAGTGGCGCGAGCCCAGGAGAAGCATCTCCTCGCTTCGGGGCCCTCGTGGGGCCCTCTCCCCGCGCCTTAGAGCGCTCGCCCTCTCCCGATAACGGGAGAGGGTTGATGTGGCGGAAAGCTCGGTGTGTTGCGCCGAACTCCTCTCCGCGTTGAGTTCTCCCCCTCCCCCGCGGAGCGGGCGGAGGGGGCCGGGGGGAGGGGGCCGCGGCGCCAGGCAACATCGGAAGGCTGCTCCTAATGACGATATCCGACTTGCGTTTAGATGAGCATGATGGCTGAATCCACATCGCCCGACCGCGTGATCGAGGCGCGCGGCGTGACCAAGGAGTACCCGTACCAGGGCGATGCCCTGCACGCGCTGCGCGGCGTCTCGCTGAGCGTGGCGCGCGGCGAGATGGTGGCCATCGTCGGCCCCTCCGGCTGCGGCAAGAGCTCGCTGCTGAACGTGCTGGCGGGGATCGATCCCCCCACCTCCGGCCGCGTGGAGCTGCTCGGCACCGGGCTGTACGACCTGGGCGAGGGCCAGCGCTCGCTCCTCCGGCTGCGGCGGCTGGGCTTCATCTTCCAGCGCTTCCACCTTCTCGCCGTCCTCACCGCGGCCGAGAACGTGGAGCTGCCGATGGCCGAGGCCGGCGTGCCCAAGGCCGAGCGCCGCCGCCGCGCGCGCGAGCTGCTGGACTACGTGGGCCTGGCCAGCCGCGCCCGCCACCGCCCGCCGCACCTCTCCGGCGGCGAGCAGCAGCGCGTCGCCATCGCCCGCGCCGTCGCCAACCGCCCCGAGGTGCTGTTCGCCGACGAGCCCACCGGCGAGCTGGACCGCCGCACCGGCGAGGAGATCATCGCCCTGTTCGAGCGGTTGAACGCCGACGGGACCACGATGGTCATCGTCACCCACGACCCGGGCGTGGCCCGCCGCGCCCGCCGCGTGGTGGAGATGGCCGACGGGCTGGTCGTGAGCGACGGCCGATGATCCTGCGCCTGGCCGCCGCCGAGATCCGCAACCGCCCCGGCCGCGCGGCCTTCCTGCTGGCCGGCTACGCGCTGGGCGTGGCGGTGATGGTCGTCCTGCTGGCCGTGGGCGAGGCCATGCTGCGGCAGGCGCGCGACAAGGAGCTGGTCGGCGGCGGCGACGTGACCGTCGTCCCGGCGGGCGTCAGCACCGAGATGCTGAAGTCCGGCGGCACCGGCTCGCTTTTCCTGGGGATCGACCACGCGCGCTTCATCCACCGCAACCTCCTCGAATCTCCCCACGCGAAGGAGGAGCACGGCTTCGCCGCCGCCAGCCCGATCATCGACGGGGCGCAGGTGGAGCTGTTCGCGGGCGGGCGCACGTGGAAGGGGATCGCCACCGGCGAGATCCCCTCGCGCGCCCGCGCGGCCGGCGCGCCGCCGCGCCTGCTGTCGGGAAGGTGGGACGATTCGGACGCGGACCGCCGCTGGGGCCAGCCGGCGCAGGACGAGCTGCTGCGCGAGATTGACCACTTCCACCAGCCGCGCGGCGCGGCGCTCGACTCCACCTGGGCCGAGTGGCACTACTTCAACGTGGTCCTGGGCGACGGCCGCTGGCTCTACCTCACGCTCACGGTCGGCGGGAAGATCGGCGTGCCGGGCGCGTGGGGCGGCGGCGTGCTGATGACCGTCCGCGAGCCGAACGGCGAGCACCGCGCCCTCACCAGCCGCGTCGCCGATGCGCAGGTGCGGATGGACACGCTCTCGCCGGACCTGTCGCTCGGCGGCATCGGCTCGGTCCGCCTGAACGGCGGCGCGTACGACGTGGACGCGTCGGCGGGCGGGGCGCGCGTGCGGCTCCGCGTCACCCCCGCGCCGCGGCGGTACTTCCCACCGACCGACATCGGCGGCTCCGCGCTCATCAGCGGGTACGTGGCGCCCGCGCTCTTCGCCCGCGTGGAGGGCACCGTCTGCCTCCCGCGCTGCGAGGGGGTCCGCGGCGCGCAGGCGTACCACGACCACAACTGGGGCGTGTGGCGCGACGTGAGCTGGGAGTGGGGGTCGGCGTCGGACAGCGCCACCTCGCTCCTGTACGGCGTGGTGCGGGGGGATTCGGCGTCCACCGAGGGGATCTTCGCGTACGTGGTGGACGGCCGCGGCGTGCGTGGGGTGTATCGCCCCTCCCCCATCGAGTTCATGGAGATGCGGGAGATGGCGGTGGATGGAGGATCGATCCGCGTCCCCCGCCGCTTCCGCTTCGAGGACCGCCGCCGCGCCTTCCGCGTCACCGTCGACGTCGCCGCCGCGCACGCGACCGACCAGCATCGCCCCCGCCGCCGCTGGTTCGTGCAGATGCGCGGCATCGCCACCGTGGAGGTGGACGGGCGGGTGATCGGAAGGTTGCCCGGTTTCTTCGAGACGTATGTGGATTGATCCCCAATCCGGGAATTCAATTCCTGTGTCCGCGCCGCATCACCCCGACGTCATCCTGAGTCGTCCCCGTGCTGCGCGCGTCCAGGGAGGGTGAAAGGACGCACCGTAGCCGCCGACGAGCCGAACAGCCTCGCGCAGTTTGCGAGGCTTCCCGTCGTTGTTGCTGCGACTTCAGTTGCCGGTGATCGGCTGCGCCCGGAACTGACCCGCATCCGCCCAACCGACCCGTTTTCAACGGAAACGGCCGGGAGCATGGGCTCCCGGCCGTTTGGTCGTCTACTCGTGAGCTTCGCGTCAGGTTCGGATGAAGACGAAGGTGACGGGGCCGTTGTTGCCGGTGATGGAGTACGCGATCCGGTTCCCCGCCCAGGTGCCGTCCCACGACCCGCCGTCGGAACCCTGGAAGTGGATCTGCTCGCCGCGCATGCTGAACGACCCCTGCGTTCCCGAGGTGCGCGAGGTGGTCTGCCCTGCCGCCGTGGTCTCGGAGACGGTGAGGTTCTGGAAGAAGGTGCCACCCCCCAGCGTCAGCACGCCGCCGGTGACGGACGCGGTGCCCGCGGCGTCGTGGCGCGTTTCCGCCGGGAGCGGCTGCCCGTTGATGGTCAGCAGCCCGTACGAGCCCAGCACGGCCCCCGGAATGGCCAGGTTGGGATCGGTCGGGCTGCTCAGCGCGTCGCTGCCGCACGCCACCACCCCGGCCACCGCCGCCACCGCCAGTGCGGCCGACATCAGCCGCGTCAGTCTCATGGGATCGGGTCTCCTTCCAGAGAAACAAAAGTGCGTGAGTGCGGAAGTGCGTCCAGCGCGCGCGGGACGGGGATCTGCGCGGGAAACAAGCGCACTCCCGCACTTCCGCACTCACGCACTCGTTCCCTGCAATCCAAGCTCCGGCGCCACGCCGCGCATCGCCTCGATCACGAACTGCACGTGGTCGGACAGCTCCACGCCCAGGTCCTCGGCCGCCTTGCGCACGTCGTCGCGGTCCACGCCCGCGGCGAAGGCCTTGTCCTTCATCTTCTTGAGCACCGACTTGGCCTCCAGGTCCATCACCGACCGCGAGGGGCGGACCAGGGCGGCGGCGGTGATCAGGCCGGTGATCTCGTCGCAGGCGTGCAGGGTGCGCTGCAGATTCGTCTCCGGGTGCACGCCGGTCCGCGCCGCGTAGTGCGAGAGGATGGCCTGCACCACCTCGTCCGGATAGCCGTGCTCGCGCAGGATGGGCACGCCGGCCAGCGGGTGCTCGTCCGGGTGCTCCTCGTAGTCGAAGTCGTGCAGCAGCCCGGCCAGCCCGTACGTCTCCTCGTCCTCGCCCCAGCGGCGGGCGTAGGCGCGGCAGGCGGCCTCGACCGAGTACATGTGGCGGCGCAGGCTCTCGCTCTGCACGTGCTGGTGCATCAGCGCGAGGGCATCCTCGCGCGACGGAAGCTGGGGCATCGGGCGTCGGTCTCCGGGATCGTGGAAGATGTGTGTTCCGCGTCCGGAAACCTATCGACCCCGCCGCCGCTTTGGAATCCGCCACCCCGCCACCCGGCGCGCCGCGTCCCCTCCGCCAACCGGGAGAACGCCGTCCCCTCCACGATTGTGACGGGGATGGAGGTGCGCCGGAGCGCGCGGCCCTCGCCGTCTCACGGCGCGGCGTCGCGCATCATGCGGTGGAAGCGCTGGCGCTCGCGGGCGGTGCGCGCCTCGTCCAGCCGGCCGGCGCGCTCCAGGACCTGGATCAGGCGCTCGTAATCCACCGCCAGCACCGTGTGGTTCACGGGCGACGCGGCCTCTTCCACGCGGATGCCGGCGAGCAGGGCGTTCGCGGCGTCGCTGTCGCGGCCCTGCTGCAGCAGCGCGTTGGCGAGCGCCAGGTGGTACTTCGCCGAATCGGGCGCCAGCGTAGCCGCCTCGCGGTACGAGCGCTCCGCCTGGAACCATCTCCCCTGCCGCCCCTGGTCGGTGCCCTCGCTCCACAGCTGGCGGGCGCGCGCGACCCGCTCCGCCGCGAGCTCCTCGGGCGTCTGCACCGGCGCGGGGGGCGGCGGGGGCGGCGGAATCACGACCGGCGGGGGCGTGCACGCGGCCAGCATCGCCACCGCGAAAGCCAGCGAAATCCTGCCTCGGATCATCATCTCCACGCGGTTCTTCTGCTTCGGGTTGCAAGCATCTGTGTCCACCGTCACCGGCGACTGAAGTCGCAGCAACAACTACGGGAAGCCTCGCAAACTGCGCGAGGCTGATCCGCTCGCTCTGCGGCATCGGAGCTACGTCCGATCTCCTTTCATCCTGCCCGGACGCGCGCAGCGCGGGGACGACTCAGGATGACGTCGCTTGGAGCGTGCGCGCCGTGAAGGACGTTCGCACGAGCCAGCGCATTTCCGCAACCGCCGGACCGCTCACGCATCGAAAGCGAACAGCCGGCTCGAAGTGAGGTGAGGTGTTGCAGGGGAAGGAGCTGGATGTCGTCTCCTGCGATTGTGCAGAGGCGGGCCTCCCGCGCATCTTTGCCGCGCAGATGGGGGATTGAAACGGATTGGGGCGACGACGCCATGCCATCTTCATCCATGAGATGGTTGGCTCTACCAATGGAGATCAGATGAGACAGATCGTGGCGTTCGACCGCGTGTCGGCGGATGGATACTTCGCCGCGGCGGATGGCGGGCTGGGGTGGGTGGTGCCTGAGGAGGAGCTGGACCGCGCGGCCGCGCAGAACCTGAGCGGCAGCGGCACCATCCTGTTCGGCCGCCGCACCTACGACATGTTCGAGAGCTTCTGGCCGCACGCGCTCGACGCGAATCCCCACGCTCCCGGCCAGCATTCGCCCGAGATTCGCGCGATGGCGCAGTGGATCAACGACGCGGAGAAGATCGTGTTCTCCCGCACGCGGACGGAGGTCCCCTGGCGCAACTCCCGCCTCCTCCCCGAGTTCGACCCGCGGGAGATCGAGGCGCTCAAGAGCCGGCCCGGCAATGGAATCATGATCTTCGGCAGCGGCAGCATCGTCTCCCAGCTGACCGAGCACGGGCTGATCGACGAGTACCACTTCATCGTCGCCCCCATCCTCCTCGGCGGCGGCCGCACGCTGGTGAGCGGCGTGCCGGCGAGCGTGCGGCTGGACCTCGTGGAAGCCACGCCGTTCCCGTCGGGCAACGTCCGGCTGCGCTACGCGCGGCGGAGCAGCTCCCCTCCCCCTCCCGGCGGCGGCTGAAGCCACGGCTACAACGGCCCAAAGTCCGCCTTCGCGGACTCGCGGCGGATGCATTCGCGCGTCTGGATTTCCATCCCCGCGCCCAAGGCTCGGGCCAAGCCATGAGCGAGGCCGGTGCGCCGCGACGATGCCGGGGAGGGAGTCCGCGAAGGCGGACTTTGGGCCGTTGTTGCCGCGAATTCCATTCGCCCCTCTACGGCGAGGAATCGCCCCCCAGCCCGTCCAGCAACTCGCGCCACGCCTCCGCAATCCGGACCATCGCGGCGCGGGCGGCGGGGGAGATGCCGGTCATGTGCAGGAAACCGTGCACGTGCGCGGGGAAGCGGATCACCCGCGCCGGGGTACCCGCGGCCTGCAGCGCGGCGGCATACGCCTCGCCTTCGTCGCGGAGGAGGTCGAACCCCGCCGTCACCACCAGCGCGGGCGGCAGGCCGGCGAGGTCGGGCGCCAGCAGCGGCGACACGCGCGGGTCGTCTCCCCTCGCCCCCGTCCCGTCCAGGTAGAAGCGCGCGAACGCGTCGCGGTCCGCCTGGCTCAGGAAGTAGCCCTCGCTGAACATCGCCTGCGACGGCCGCTTCGTCTCCGAATCCACTGCGGGGTAGATGAGGAGCTGCGCCACCGGCCGCCCCGCCTCGCCGCGCGTGAGCTGCGACGCGACGGCGGAGAGGTTGCCGCCCGCGCTGTCGCCGCCCACGGCCACGCGCGCCGGGTCCGCGCCGAGCTCCGCCGCATGCGCCCGCGCCCACCGCAGCGCCGCCAGCGTGTCGTCGAGCGCCGCCGGAAACGGGTGCTCGGGGGCAAGCCGGTACTCGACGCTCAGGATCTGCATCCCCCCATGCCGGCAGAGGATGCGGCACGCCTCGTCGTGCGTGTCCAGGTCGCCGATGGTGAAGCCGCCCCCGTGCAGGTAGACGGTGAGCGGCGGCGGCGATGTCGTCTCCGCGGGAGCGTAGTGACGCACGCGGATGGGACCGGCGCCGCCGGGGATGTCGAAGTCGCGCGCGGAGCCGACGGGCGTCACCGGGCCCCGGAAGAGCACGGATTCGCGGCGGAAGCGGCGGCGCGCGATCTCCACCGCCGGCTCGGTCAGGCCGTACCGCTGCGGGTTGCGGCGGCGCCGGAGCGCGCGGACCAGCTGCACGTGCGGGTCCAGCGTCTGCCCGTCCGCGGTGTGCGCGGGCTCGCCGGAGAGGCGCACGTGAAGCGGCGCGGGAAGGCGCACCAGCGCGCGCGAGATCCACCGCTCCACGCGGTCGGCAAGGCGGAGCCGGTCCGTCATTCGGCCGCCGCGGCGCGGGGCGGGATCGCCACGTACTCCGCGGGGTCCAGCGTGGCCACGCGCCTGCGGAAGCGCCAGGTGAAGTCCGGCCAGAGCGCGGAGTTGCGCCCGGTCCCGTCCAGGTACCAGCTCCGGCATCCCCCCGCCGTCCATACGGTGCCGGCCATCCGCCGGTCCACCGCGTCCACGAACGCCGCCTGCGCCTCGGGCCGCGGCTCCAGCGCAGCCGCGCCGGTGCGCTCCAGGTGCCGCATCGCCGCGATCATGTGCTCCACCTGCGCCTCGATCATGTACACGACCGAGGTGTGCCCCAGCCCCGTGTTGGGGCCCATCAGCAGAAACAGGTTGGGAAAGCCAACCACCGTCGTCCCCACGTGCGCCTTCGGGCTCCCCGCCCACACCTCCGTCAGCGCGCGGCCGTCCCGCCCGCGGATGGCGTGCGCGAGCGGCGGGTCGGTCGGCAGGAAGCCGGTGCCGAAGACGATCGCGTCCACCTCGCACTCCGCCCCGTTGGCGGTGACGATGGAATGGGGATGGATCGCGCTGATGCGATCCGTCACCACCTCCACGTTCGGCCGGGCGAGCGCGGGATAGTAGTCGTTGGAGAGGAGGATGCGCTTGCAGCCGATGGTCCAGGCCGGCGTGAGCTTCGCGCGCAGCGCCGGGTCCGCGATGCTCTTCGCCAGGTGGCGCCGCGCGATCTTCTCCGCCAGCCGCATCGCCCGCGGGCGCCGGAAGCCCAGCACGAACGCCTCGCGCGCCAGGTAGATCATCCCCCGCATCCCCCGCTGCAGCGCGGGAAAGCGCCGGTAGACGCGGTGCGTGCGCTCGCCCACCCGGCGCTGCGTACGCGGCAGGATCCACGGCGGCGTGCGCTGGAAGACGAAGAGCTTCTCGACGCGCGGCTGGATGGCGGGAACGAGCTGGATGGCCGACGCGCCGGTGCCGATCACCGCCACGCGCTTCCCGCCGAGGTCGAACGAGTGGTCCCACCGCGCGGAGTGGAAGGCGCGCCCCTCGAAGCGGTCCAGCCCGGGGATGTCCGGGACGAGCGGGTCGCTCAGCGCGCCCGGCGCCATCACCAGCACCCGCGTGCTGTACGGTCCCTGCGTGGTGTCGATGCGCCACAGCTGCGCGGCGTCGTCCCACGCGGCGCCGCGCACCTCGTGGCCGAAGCGCACGTGCGGGAGGATGCCGAACTCCTTCGCCACGCGCTGGAGGTACGCCTGGATCTCCGGCTGCGGCGAGAACGAGCGCGTCCACTCCGGGTTGGGCTCGAACGAGAACGAGTACAGGTGCGACTGCACGTCGCACTCGCACCCGGGATAGGTGTTGTCGCGCCAGGTGCCGCCCACGTCGCGCGCGGGCTCCAGCAGCACGAAGTCGGTGATCCCCTCCTGCTTCAGCCGGATCGCCGCCCCCAGCCCGCCGAACCCGCTGCCGACGATCGCCACCCGCACCCGCGTTCCCGCCTCGGCCATCGATCTCCATCTCCCTCCGCTCGCCCAGCCAACCGGAACGACCAACGTCCGGCCCGGCGCCGCTCCACGCAAGCCGCGCATCTCCTGCAAATCATCGCCCCGATTCGCCTCCACCGGCCCGCGGCCGTTCTCGCCGGTCCCCCGCGCCGTTAGCTTGGGGCGGGAGATCAGGTGCGGAGACTCACGACGGGAGATGCGGGATGGGGATACCGATCGCCGTGGGCGTCGGGTTCATCGTGATGGGGCTGCTGGCGATGGGCGCCGCGGCCGAGGTGCTCATCCGCGGCCGTCGCGAGGCGGCCGCGTCGGTGGCCGCGCCCGGCGTGGTGGTGGACGTGCGGCGGATGACCGGGCGCGCCGGCTGGATCTACTTCCCCGTCGTGCAGTTCCGCGCCCCCTCCGGCAAGCTGATGACCGTGGCGTCGCGGATCGGATCGCAGCCGCCGCAGCACCAGGTGGGCCAGCCGATCACCGTCCACTTCCCGGCGGAGCGCCCCCAGTCGGCCGAGATCGAGGCGCCCGTCGTCCTGTGGATGATCCCGGTGGGGTTCGCGGTCGTCGGCCTTGTCTTCGCCGGAGCCGGGGCGCTGATGGTGCTGGTGTTCGGGCTCGCGGCCATGTCGGGGTGAACCGCGCACCCGAGCCTGCTGGAAAACGAAAGGCCGCCAAGGGCGGCCTTTCGCGCGTTCAGAGGATGTCCCGCTCGCTCAGGGTCCGTACTACTGCAATTCTACAATCACGGAGAGTTGCGTCAAAAGGGGTAAAGTGTACATTCGGGCCCATCCAACCTTGATCCCATATCGGAGGTGCGCGATGGACGCTTCCTTTAACGCTGCTACGGTTTTGGCGAGCCGATCGAAGACTCACGCGGGGTGTTGCTCACCAAGGACCAGTACACGTATCTGGAATTGTTCGCGATTCCTGAAGAGGAGGTGGAGCTTGGCCAAGACGGATGATCTCGGGCGGACCGAAAAGGGCGGATACCGTCCGCTGAACGAGGGGTATGCGCCGAAGGACCGGCGGACGCACGTGCCGCATGGCCATCGCACGACGCTTCCCAAGGCTCCCGCTGGCGGCACCGGTCAGACGTCCCCGGCGAAATCGGCGAAGAACGCCGGTTGATTTCGCCCCGAGATTTCGATCGAACTGAATAAACAAACGAAAGGCCGCCCGGAGGCGGCCTTTCGCGCGTTCAGAGGATGTCCCGCTCGCTCAGGAGTTCGCGCCGAGACGCGTCACGTTCTCCGCGGCCGGGCCCTTGGGGCCCTCCACGATGTCGAACTCCACGGCCTCGCCCTCGGTGAGGGTCTTGAAGCCTTCCTGCTTGATGGCGGAGAAGTGGACAAACAGGTCCCTGCCACCCTCGTGTTCAATGAAGCCGAACCCCTTGGCGTCGTTGAACCACTTCACTTTGCCGGTCGAGCGGGCCATCTCCTACTCCTGCTGCTGCGTTTTTGGATGGGGCGCCGGTGCGGACCTTCCGCACGGTCGGCGTTTCGCGGGTCGCGCCGCCCGGGCGCGTCTGGGCGCCCCCGCGGGGCGCACACTGGGGGAACTCCTGCGGCTGCGTCAGCGCTCCGTAACCACACGCGCGGACGCGGCGGCACGGGCCACGAGGGCCCGGAACGCGGGACGGCCAACGGCGATGTGAGAGGGAAACACGGTATGGAGCGGGCGGAACCGATCTTCTGCGAAGCGAAAACGGACTGGCTTGCGGAGGATCCTGATGGGAGGAGCCGCGCGGGCTCCGGTCGCAACCGACGGGGAAGTGACCGTCTGGAATGGACATCTTTATAAACGGCACGCAAGTCGATGTCAAGCATCTTGTCGGCAAATTCCCCTACAAGCGCATCCTCATCCGGTTGGACGAAATCCGAACTGCGGGGTATACAATCGTGGCGCACCGCTCCCGGAGGCACTTCCCATCCCCGCACCCGCGGCGTGACGGGGCTCCGTGGGCCGCGAACGCGCTCCCCCGCAGATGAAGGAATCCCATGGAAAATCACGAGATCGAGCACCAGAAGCTGGCCCGGGTGGCCCGGGAGATCGGCGCGGTGCTGCGGCGGCAGGCCCGCAAGCGGTGGGAGACGGTGCGCATGGCCTCGCGCGACGAGGGGAACCGGCACGTGTGGCGTTTCCGCGAGGGCGGCAGCGCGCGCTATCTGCACGTGAGCCACGACGCCCTGCGCGACGGCGACTCGGCCGCGCTCCTGCAGCAGCTGCGCGCCGGCCGCATCTTCTCGCGCCTGGACGGCGCCGAGAGCTCGCTCCTGCTGTCCCGCGGCGGCCGCCTGGAACCGTACCCGGTGCACTGACGCCCCGCCCGCGTGGCGCAACGGACGGACACGCGAAGGGACCGGCCACAAGCCGGTCCCCTTCTCTTTTATGGCGCGGAAGTGCGTGAGTGCGTTGGGACTGCGATCGACGCATCCATCCCCCCCGACGTCATCCTGAGGCCGGCCACACCGCAATCCATTTCCACGCAAGACTTTGCAGGCCGAAGGATCCATAACCCGCCCCGCATGTGAGCCTCGGAGTTTCACAAGCGGTTCTGCATCACCCGCCTTCGGCATCCCACGTCCGTGACTCCGGCATCATCCGGAAGCGGCGGAAGAATCAGCGCATCTCGCCGAGTCACGTGTTGCTGCGGCGATAGATCCTTCGGCCTGCATGCATTAGTGCAGGGATGGAGCGCGGTGTGGCCGGCCTCAGGATGACGTCAAGTCGATGCAGCGCGGATGCACGAACTGATTTCTCGAAATTGGCGATCACCCCGCGTCCGCGGCGGTGCGCACGCGGTGGTAGTGGCGACGGGCCTTGGCGCGGTTGCCGCAGTCGCTCATCACGCACCAGCGGCGGCTGTGGTTGCGGCTGGTGTCGATGTACAGCCACTGGCACTCGTCCCCCGCGCACTCCCCGATCCGCCCCAGCTCCCCCGACACCAGCAGCTCCGCCGCGGCCTTGGCCACCGGCCACAGCACCCGGTCCAGCCCCTCGCCCCGCCATCCCCACCCGAATCCCTCGCCCTCCGGCGCGACGCACAGGTGTGCCCCCGCGGCGGCGAGCTCCGCGTTCATCCGCTCCACCTCTGCCGGGGGCGCGATGCCCCCCGCGCCGAGCGACGAGAAGACGCGGAACAGCGCCTCGCGGAAGGCGATGGCGCGCTCGAACGTCTTTTCCGCGTCGCCCGGCCGCGCGCGGGCCGCGGCGAACAGCGCCTCCGCCTCGGGCTTGGTGACGACGCCCGCGCGGAGGCCCCACCACACCAGGTCGTCGTAGCCGTGCAGCCACTCGCTCAGCGGCTCGGGCTCGTGCTGGCCCAGCGTGTTGGCGAAGTCGAGCGCCAGGTGCCCGCCCGCCAGCTCCTTCTCCGCGAAGGGGTTGATTCCGTCCATTGGTCGCGATCCTGCATCGGGTGACTAACCGCTAATATGGCTCTTGACAGGTTAGATGTCCAGCGGTATCATCTCCTAACCTTCAAAACGTCACTTTGAAGGTTGACGATACCTGGGCAGGAGGAGGCACACGATGCATCCCGACGACGCAGTCGACATCGTCCTGCAGGACCTTCACTCCGCGCTTCACCCCGTTACCGCCGTCCGCGTGCGGCCGGCGGCGCGGCCGATGTCTCCGCTGGCGGCGCTGTGGCGGCGGTACGTGGAGGGGTGGAAGTGGTACGCCGCGGCGGGGCTGACCCCGCCCGCGCCGGAAGCCGGATTCCCGCTCCGCCGCATCTTCCCGTCGACCGGCTCCCAGCGCGCGCGGCGGGTCGCGGTGCCGTGCGTGCATCACCCGCTCGAGCTGCTGTTCGGCGGTGCGGCCGCGGGGTGCCGGTGATCGCGCGGCGGGTGCGCGCGTTCGGCGTGCTGCGGCTGGGCGCGTACGCGGCCACGTGGATCATCTGGGGATCGACCTACCTGGCCATCCGCACCGCCGTGGCGGTCGTTCCGCCGCTGCTGCTGGCCGGCGTGCGCTCCGTGGTCGCGGGCGGCATCCTGCTCGGCTGGGCGCTCGCGCGGGGCGACGAGCGCCCCCGCCGCCCGCAGGCCGCCGCGGCGCTGGCGACCGGGGTGCTGTTCTTCCTGATCGGCCACGGCGGCCTGTTCTGGGCCGAGCAGCGCGTGGCCAGCGGCCCGGCGGCGCTGATGATCGCCACCGAGCACTTCTGGGTGCTGCTGGCCGGCTCGCTCCTGGGCGTCATCGCCGCGACGTGGCGGGCGTGGGCGGGGGTGGGCATCGGGCTGGGCGGCGTGGCGCTGCTGGTGGGGACGGGCGCGGGCGGCATCGACCCGCTGGGCGCGGCCGTGCTCGTCGTCTCCGCCGCCGCGTGGGGAGTGGGGACGCTGTACTTCACCGGACCGCGCAAGCCGAAGTCGCAATTGTACGCGGCGGGGATGCCGCTCCTGGGCGGCGGCGTCCTCCTGCTGGTCGCCTCCGCGATCGCGGGCGAGCCGTCGCGCCGGGCGCTCTCCGACGTGACGCCGGTGGCCGCGGGGGCGCTGCTGTACCTGATCGTCTTCGGCAGCGTGGTGGCCTTCACCGCCTACAGCTGGCTGGTGGAGTTGGAGGGGCCCAGCCGCGCGCTCTCCTTCGCCTACGTGAACCCGCTGGTCGCCGTCCTGCTGGGCGCCGTCTTCCTGCATGAGCCGCTGACCGGGCGCATGGCGCTGGCGGCGCTGGCCATCGTGGCCGCGGTGGTGCTCGTCATCACCGGCATCCGCGCGCAGCCGCGGCCGGCGGAGGCGCTCCGTCCGCCCGCCGCGCCCGCATCCACCCGAGCCGCGCGCCGCCCGCGCGGGAAAGCGAGACAGCCATGATCGCACGCACCTGGCGCGGCGAGACGCGCGCGGAAGACGCGGACGCATACGAACGGTACCTGCGCGAGACGGGGGAGAAGGACTGCCGCGCGCTCCCCGGCAACCGCGGCGTCGTGATCCTGCGCGGCGAGCGGGAGGGGCGCGCGGAATTCGTCTTCGTCTCCTTCTGGGACGGGATGGACGACGTGCGCGCCTTCGCGGGCGACGACCCGGAGCGCGCCCGCTACTATCCGCGCGACTACGAGCTTCTGCTCACGCTGGAGCCCTTCGTGCGCCACCACGAGGTCGCGTCCGCGGAGATGGGGATGATGGCGGGCGCCGCATCTTTGTAGCAGTCGGCAAGAATCGCAGTATCAGATTGCGAGACGCAAAGGATCCTGCAAGATGCACCGGCGGGGGAGGCGCGCGGGGCATGCGCATCCCCCGCCATCTTCTTGTCCCCCATCATCTTGTGCGCGTCGGCGGACGGGGGAACGGTCGTTGCCTTTTCTCCCCGGCGAAGGAAGCACGGCGTGGCCGCGGAGGACACGCCGTGCGGGGGAAAGGGTGGACGGGAGGAGCGGCTGTGTGGGGACGCTTCTTCCGGCCACCCTTTCATCTGCCCCTCATCCGCGGCGCAAAAGGCCGATCCACAACGGCTTGCGCGCCGCCCGAGAGGCGCTTCCGCACGGGCCGGGGGGAACGCGAAGGTTGACTCCCCCGCGGAGTGGGCTTATCATCGCACCTCCGCATCACTTACACAGATCGGGGACGCCGTCTCGGCGCCTCGTCAGCAGCACCCAACGAGAGATGCCAGGATCCCGCTGGACGCTCATGCTCGTCCCGCACGACAACGAGCGCGTACGCTCCTTCCAGGTCGCGTGGAAAGACGTGCGCGCCGTCGTGTCGGCCATCCTCCTCGTGGTCTTCCTCCTGGGCACCTTCACCGTCGCCTTCTTCGTCAAGCAGAGCCAGCACGTGCGTGCCGGGTCGCTGCGCCGCGAGAACGAGCTGCTGGCGGCCGAGGTGAACCAGATGCGCCAGGAGATGGACCAGCTGAACCGGTCCATCGAGACGCTGGGCCAGAAGGACGAGCAGTACCGGGTGATGAGCGGGCTGAACGCGCTCACGTCCGACCCGCGGACGGGGACCACGCGCAGCGTGGCCGAGCAGGCGCTGATGCACCTGAACCCCGAGGTGGGCGGCCGCATCAGCGACGCGTCGACCACGCTGGACGCGCTGACGCGCCGGGCCAGCCAGCTGCGCACCAGCATGGACCAGGCGCTCACCGCGCTGCAGCGCAACCGCGACCGCCTGGCCAGCACCCCCACCATCGCCCCCGCGCGCGGGCCGCTTTCCTCGCTGTTCAGCCCCGGCCGCTACCATCCCGTCCTGCACATCACCCGCCCGCACAAGGGGATCGACATCGCCGCGCGGGTGGGCGAGCCGATCATGGCCCCGGCGCACGGCGTGGTGCGCTTCGCGGGGAACAGGGGGAACGGCTACGGCAACATGGTGGAGATCGACCACGGCTACGGCTACGTGACGCGCTTCGCGCACGCCAGCCGCCTGCTGGTGCACACCGGCCAGGAGGTGAAGCGCGGCGACCTGATCGCGCTGGTCGGCGCCACCGGCCTGGTCTCGGGCCCGCACCTGCACTACGAGGTGGAGATCGACGGCAAGCAGGTCGATCCGCTGAACTTCATCGTGGCGGACGCGATTCCGGACTGACCCGGGGGACAGGTTACAGGGGACAGGGAAAACAAGAGGCGAGACGGGGGATTCCGTCTCGCCTCTGCTTTTGCGTATCGCCCCCTTGGATCCCAAGGGCGACTGAAAAACTCGCGGCTACAACGGCACGCAGTCCGCCTTCGCGGCGCCTTCGCGGACATCATTCCGGCGCATTCGGCGGCACCGACGCGTGGGCGGAAGGATCGTGGCGAGGTTGGGGGGGATGCAAGGCCGAACCCCGGAATCGAGCGCGGATTGCAGGGGGCCGGCGGCGGGCGTAGTCTTCTCCCGATCTTCCCATCTCCCACTCCCCTGAACGGCATCTCCCGATGAGACGCATCGCCCTGACGGCCGCGCTGCTCACGCTGGCGGCGGCGGACCTCGGCGCCCAAGCGCGCACCTGGACCGCGGCCGAGCGCGCGGCGGACTCGGCGCAGGCGCTGGCCGCCTTCCGCGGCAACATCGCGGCGATCCACCAGCGCGACCGGGCGGCGTACCTGCGCCACTACCTGCAGAGCCCGCGTCTGGTCCGCGTGGGCCCCGGCGGCGCGACCTACGGCTACGAGCCGCTGGCCGCCGAGCGCGACACCACCTGGCCGGACACGCTGGTGGCCACGCACTTCGAGGTCGTTCCCGTCGCCCCCGGCGTGGTCTACGGCACCTACCGCTACCGCGTGACGCAGGGCTCCACCTCGCGCGGGGTGAGCGAGCGGGTGATCGTGCGCCAGCCGGACGGGAGCTGGAAGGTGGCGGTGAGCACCGCGTTCGCCTCGCCGGGGAACCAGCCGGTGCCCGCGTTCGCGCTGACCCACGCCACGGTGGTGGACGGCACCGGCGCGCCGCCGCGGACCGACGCGACGGTGGTGATGCGCGGCGGGAAGATCGAGTGCGTGGGCGCGTGCACGGTCGCGCCGGACGTCGAGACGATCGACGCGCGGGGGAAGTGGATCGTCCCCGGTCTCGTCGACGCGCACGTGCACTACTCGCAGACGGGGTGGGCGGACGGGCGCCCCGACGCGATGGACGTGCGCGCGCGGTTCCCGTACGACAGCACGGTGGCGGTGCTGGAGCAGCACCCCGAGCGCTTCTTCCGGAGCTACCTGTGCTCCGGCGTGACCGCGACCTTCGACGTGGGCGGCTACCCGTGGACGTGGGCGCTGCGCGCGCGGGCCGAGGCAAGCAGCGCGGCTCCGCACGTGGCCGCCGCGGGGCCGCTGCTCTCCACCATCGACCACTGGGTGAACGTGCCGGCGGCGCGCCAGTTCGTGTTCATGGGGAGCGACTCGGCCACGCTGGCGGGCGCGCGGATGATGGTGCACAACCGCAGCGACGCCATCAAGATCTGGTATCTCGCCGGCCCCCCGTCGCCCGACACCACGCAGTTCAAGGCGCGCCTGCGCATCGCCGCGGCCGAGGCGCGACGCGGGGGGATCCCGCTGATCGTGCACGCCACCGACCTGTGGCAGGCGAAGGACGCGCTGCGCGCCGGCGCCCGGCTGCTGGTGCACTCGGTGGACGACCGGCCGGTGGACGACGAGTTCATCGCCCTGGCCCGGCAGGCGGGGGCGACGTACACGCCCACGCTCACCGTGACGGACGGATACGTGATGCTGTACGCGCGGCACTTCGACGCGGTGGGGGTGCCGATGGAGTGCGTGGACCCCGACACGCGCCACAAGGCGGCGCTCACCGACTCGGCCGCGGCGGGGATGCCCGAGGCGCGCGTGGCCGCCATCCGCCAGCGCATCGCCGCGCAGCGCCAGGTGATGTACGCCAACCTGCGCCGCGTGCGCGACGCCGGCATCCCCATCGCCATGGGCACGGACGCGGGGAACCCGCTGACGCTGCACGGCGCGTCGGTGTTCCGCGAGATGGACGCGATGGCCGAGGCGGGGATGACGCCGATGGAGGTGCTGGTCGCCTCCACGCGCACCGCCGCGCGGGCGATGGGGCGCACCGACATCGGCACGCTGGAGCCGGGGAAGCTGGCCGACCTGGTCGTGCTCGACGCCGACCCGCTGGCCGCCGTGGCCAACCTCCGCCGCGTCCGCCTGGTCGCCCGCGGCGGCGAGATCTGGACGCGCGAGGAGCTGGAATATCCGGCGCGGTAGCGGGCGAGAGGCAGCAACGCAGGAGGATGACGGAAGCGGGGCGCGCTCGTGGCTCACCGGCTTCTTCCCAGCCCCTCACGCAGCAGGGGGACGGCCGATTGGCTGTCCCCCTGCTGGTTTTCGCGTCGGCGCGGCTCGAGCGCGGCCGCGACGCTAGCAGCAGCTGGTGAACCCGCAGCGGGAGGGGCAGTACGACGCCCACGTGCAGAGGTCGTACGAGGGCGGCATCTCCTCGTTGCCGTGCACGGTCCCCAGCGCCGCCTTGAGGTCGACGACCGGATCGAACGTCTTCACGTTGAGGTCGTCCAGCTGCAGCTTGATCTTCTTCCCGGGCATGGCGCTTCTCCTTGAGAATGGGAGATCGGGGACACTGCCGCACGAGCGCTTCGGCGCGTGTGGCCGGGTCAACGATGCCCGAACGCCTGGCCCGGATCAACCACGGAATGTCCCGTGGGACAACCTGTTTGTTCGGCGGAGCGGCATGCGCCGTCAGATGCCGCGAGGCTCAGTGGGGCTCATGCAAAACGGGCGTGCCAACAGGTCTCGGCACACACCCGTATTTGTCAGTGATGGGAATCCAGCGGGGTCAGGATTGAAATTGGTCGAGGGTGCATCATTCAGCCGGAGGGGGTGGAGAGAAGAACCGGGTAAACCCGCGCTCTTCCAGTCCACGGCGCAGCGCCAGATCACCCGTCCACAACGGCGCATCCAGCGACAACGCGAGCGCAACGTGCCCGGCGTCACTTTCATCGATGCCGGTGCAGAGCCTGAGTGCCTCCCGCCGGTGCTCCGGCGGAAGCAGCACGACGTTATGGAGGTGCGTGAGGTGCAGGTAGGTCTGGAAGACCTCGGTCAGGCGGCGCTGTGAAAGCCGAGAGGCCGCGAGTATTCGCTCCTTGTGCTTGAAGAGCTCCACGACGACGAGGTCAGCCGCGTGAAAACTCGTATGCAGGCGAAACCAGGGTTCGTGCGAAGCGCGAGTCCGGCCTGATCAGCGCAGAGAAAAAGATGTTGGTGTCCACGACCACCCGTGCGGCCGCGGACACCCTCAAGCCCCCTCATAGCTCGACCGAATCTGCTCCCACACCGCGCGGTCGATTTCGTTTGCGATCTCCGCGGCGTCTTCTTCGGTCAGCTCGCTCTCGAGACGCGCGCGCTCCAGCACGAGGTAGTCGAGGAACCGCGAAACGCTGTCGCGGTCCAGACCCTTCGGAACGTGCACGGTAAATCCGTCGGCGTCATCGAGCTTGAACGCAGGTTCTCCAGCCATCGCGATCCTCACGGCCAAGGTCCATCGGACTATGGAGACATTCTCGTCCGCACACAACCCTCCGCCGGTTGCATCAATCCTCCGCCGCTCCCCAGCCGCCACCGCCGGGCGTTTCCAGGACCAACGTGTCGCCTGCGGCCACCTCGCATCCGTCTACCGAGGCGAGCTCGACCCGCTCGCCGTTCGCGCGGAGCACGTGCTGGCGGCCGGGGGCGCCGGGTTGGCCGCCGTCCACGCCGTAGGGCCCCTCCGCGCGGTGCTGGGCCAGGATGGAGAGCGAGGCGGGCTGCAGGAACACCGTCTCGCGCACGGCGCCGTCGCCGCCGCGGTGGCGGCCCGCGCCGCCGGAGCCCGCGCGCACCCCGAAGCGCTCGATGCGCACGGGGTAGCGGTGCTCCACCACCTCGGCGTCGGTGATGCGGGTGTTGGTCATGTGCGTGTGCACCGGCCCCGCGCCGTCCCACCCCGTCCCCGCACCCGCCCCGCCGCACACAGTCTCGTAGTACCCGAAGCGCTCCGTGCCCCACAGCACGTTGTTCATCGTCCCCTGGCTGCAGGCGACCAGCTTCAGCGCCTTCAGCAGCGTGTCGGTCAGCCGCTGGCTCACCTCGGTGTTGCCGCCGACCACGGCCGGCGCGCGCGACGGGTCCTCCGGCCACTCGGGGCTCAGCATCCCCCGCGGAATGCGGATCTCCACCGCGCGCAGCAGCCCCTCGTTCAGCGGCAGCGCGTCGCGGACGAGCAGGCGCAGGACGTAGAGGACGACGCTGCGGACGATGGCCGGCGTGGCGTTCAGGTTCCCCGGGTGCACGTCCGCCGTCCCCGCGAAGTCGATCACCGCCTGGTCGCCGCGGATCTGGATGCGGGCGCAGAGCCGGGCGCCGTCGTCCAGCCGCTCCTCCGCCTCGTAGACGCCGTCCGGAAGCGCGTCCAGCGCCTCGCGCACGCCCCGCTCGGCGCGCCGCTTCAGCGCGTCCATGTACCCCGAGACGGCGGCGGTGCCGTGCTCCCTCGCCATCGCCGCCAGCAGCTCGGCGCCGCGGTGATTCGCCGCGACGGCCGCCGCGAGATCGGCCAGGTTCTCCTCCACCGCGCGGGTGGGATGCGGGGCTTCGGAGAGCAGGCGGCGCATCTCCTCCCAGCGCGGCTGGCCGGCGCGCACCAGGTGCATGGGGGGGATGACGACGCCCTCCTCGGCCAGCGTCCGCGCGTCGGGCGGCATCGACCCCGGCCGCGTGCCGCCGATCTCCGCGTGGTGCGCGCGACTGGCGACGTAGCCCACCCGCGCGCCCCCGCCGTCGTGCACGGGGGTGATGATGGTGACGTCGGGGAGATGCGATCCCCCGAAGGCGGGATGGTTCGTCACCACCACGTCCCCCGGCTCCATCGCGATCGCGGCGGCGACGGAGCGGACGCAGAGGCCGAGCGCGCCCAGGTGCACGGGGATGTGCGGCGCGTTCACCACCAGCTCGCCGTCGGCGTCCAGCAGCGCGCAGGAGTAGTCCAGCCGCTCCTTCACGTTGGTGGAGAGCGCGGTGCGGCGCAGCATCTCGCCCATCTCCCCCACCAGCGCGCGGAAGCGGTTCACGAACAGCTCCAGCCGCACCGCCTCGGGGGTCGCCGCATCTTCCTCCTCCCCCGTGACCGCAGAGGGGCGGGCGGCCGAGGCCGTGAGCACCAGCGCGCCGGCGCCGTCCAGCTCCACGTCCCACCCCTCCGCCACCACCGTCGCGGCGTGCTTCTCCGTCACCACCGCCGGGCCGGCGAAGGTGGCGCCGGGGTTGAGGTTCGCGCGATCGTAGCACGGTACCTTGCGCCACCCCCCGCGCATCCAGATCCGCCGCGAGCCGTTGGTGGGCGCGGGAAAGCGCTCCGGCGTAGCGTCGACGGACGGCTCGTCCACCAGCGTCGACGCGACCGCGCGGATCGACTCCACCTCCACCGCGCGCGCCTCGGGGCGGTGGCCGTAGACGGCGGCGTGGCGCTCCTCGAAGGCGGGGAGAAGGTCCATCCCCGGCTTCCACTCCAGCGCCAGCGACGACTCCTGCCCCACGTAGCGGAGGTTGGCGATGCGGCGGCGGATGACGATCGTCGACCTCTCCACCCCCTCGCGCGCGACGGCCTCGAGCGCCTGGTTGGAGAGCTCGGTGAAGAAGTGCGCCACGTCGCCCTCGATCTCGGCCAGCGGCCGCAGCACCTGGCGCTCGGCGAAGCGCTCCAGCGGCGCGCGCCCGATCCCCACGGCGCTCAGCAGCCCGGCGTCCGCGGGAACCAGGACGGTGGAGATGCCCAGCCGTTCCGCGACGCCGCACGCGTGCTGCCCGCCCGCACCGCCGAACGCCACCAGCGCGTACTCGGCCGGGTCGTAGCCGCGGCGCAGCGAGATGGTGCGGATCGCGTCGGCCATCCGCTCGTCGGCGATGTCGAGGAGCCCCGCCAGCAGTGCCTCGCGCGCCGTTTCCTCGCCGGTGCGCTCGCGCACGTCGCGGAGGAGCGCGTCCGCGGCTTCCGTCGCCGGAGCCGGATCGACCGGGATGGGGAAGGTGCCCGCGGCGATGCGGCCCAGGAGGAGGTTGCAGTCGGTGATGGTGAGCGGGCCGCCCGCTCCGTAGCACGCCGGCCCCGGCGCCGCTCCCGCGCTCTCCGGGCCCACGCGCAGCCCCTCGGCGTCGAACGCGCAGATGGAGCCACCGCCGGCCGCCACCGTCTCGATCGCCAGCGCGGGGGAGAAGATGCGCCCGCCGCCCACCTCGTGCTCCCACACGTACTCGAAGTCGCCGTCGCACCGGGCCACGTCGGTGCTCGTTCCGCCCATGTCGAAGGCGATCACCCGCCGGAACCCCGAGCGCCGCCCGGCCCACGCCGCCCCCGCCACGCCGCCCGCCGGGCCGGAGAGGAGCGAGTCCTTGGCGCGGAAGTCCTCCGGCCGCACCAGCCCGCCGGCGCTGGTGGTCACGTGCAGCCGCCCGCCGTGCAGCGCCGAGCCCACGCGCTCCAGGTAGTCGCGGATGACGGGGGAGAGGTAGGCATCGACCACCGCCGTCTCCGCCCGGGGGAGGAGCTTGATGAGCGGCGCGAGCTCGGAAGAGAGCGACACGTGGCGGAATCCGGCCGCGCGCAGCACGCCGGCGAGAGCACGCTCGTGCGCGGGGTTGCGGTACGCGTGCATCAGCGCGACCGCCGCCGCCTCGATCCCCCGCGACGCCAGCCCGGCCGCGGCGGCGGCGAGCGCCTCGGCGTCGAAGGCGCGCAGGACGGAGCCGTCGGCGTTCAGCCGCTCGTCGACCTCCACCACCTCCTCGTACAGCGGCGCGCGCGTCTCCACCTTCAGCGCGAAAAGGTCGGGCCGCTGCTGCGTGCCGATCCGCAGCAGGTCGCCGAAGCCGCGGGTGATGAAGAGCGCCACCCGCGCGCCCCGCCGCTCCAGCAGCGCGTTGGTCCCGCGCGTGGTCGCCAGCCGCATGGCCAGCGGCGGCAGGCGCCCGCCGAACGGCGTTCCCGTCACCAGCTTGGCGGCCAGGACGGGCGCCTCGTCGGGCGAGACGAACTCCACCGTGGTTCCCGCCGGCGGGAGGTCGGGGAGCGGGCGGTCGAGGTACACGGTCCCCGACTTCACGTCGTACATCGCCACGCGCGCGGGGGGATGCCGCACCCCCAGCAGCCGCACGGAAAAGCCGTCGACCGTGCCCTGCGGCGCGTTCCACTCTTCCGCCATGCGGAAGGCATCGGGCGCGAGAGCCTTCTCCACGGTGGCGCGAAGGGCGCTGCTGCTGAGCACCTTCGCCCGGCGGATGGTGCCGCGCGGGTCGCGCGCCACGCAGTCGGTGAAGGTCCCGCCGGTATCGATCCAGATCTGCCAGGGTGCCGGGGCGTTGGAATCCACGCGTCAGGGCCTCGCGGTGGGAAGTGGGGCTAGAAGAAGCGCCGGACCAGCCAGAGCACCAGGCTGAGCACCACCGACACCAGCAGCATGGAGGTAACGGGAACGTACACGCGCACGCCGCCGGAGCCCCAGCGCACGTCGCCGGGGAGCCGGCCGAACCAGCCCAGGCCGCCGGCCATCACCAGCAGGCCGGCGAGGACGGCGGCGGCGCCCAGCGCGACGATGAGAACTCCCAGCGTGCGGTTGTCCATGTGGTGCGTCGGTTTGTCGGGTGTGCGACAATGGTAACGCCCCGATGCACCGCTCCGCCAGAAGCCCCGTTGCAGTTTGCGTTGCAGACGAACGAAACGGCCCCGGCGCGCTCGCGGTGGCGCGCCGGGGCCGGTCGTGGAGCGAGGCCCGCCGTCAGTTGTCTTCGGCGGGGGTGGTGCGCGCGGTGCCGGTGTCGATGCTCTGCGTGTCCACGCTGACCCCCGAGTCCTGCAGCGCCTTCGCGGTCACGCGCGACGAGTCCTCCTGCGCATCGGCCGGCGCCTTCCGCGCGCCATCGCCGCCGCCGCCGCCGCCGCGGTCGCACGCACCCAGCACCGCCGCCGCGCACACCGCCGCCGCGGCCACCCGCAATCCCATCCGCATCAGCTCGTCCCCGTCTTTCTTCGTAATGTGTGGCGGCTCACTTCGGCGCCGCGCGACGCGTGGTGTCGCGCCCCGTGGACGGCAGGTGCACGTCCGGCGCCTTGATGTCCGGAGCCTTGATCTCCGGAGCCTTGATATCCGGTGCCTTGATGTCCGGCGCCTTCACGTCGGGCATGCTGGCCGAGTCGGCCTGCACGTTCACGTCGGGCATGCGGCCGGGCTGCACGTCCACCTGGGTGCCGCCGCCGGGCTTGTCCTTCACGTCCACCTCGGGGAGCTTGCCGTGGTCGTTCACCTCGACCTTGCACCCCGCCAGCACCAGCGCGGCGAGCGCCGCCGCCATCGTCTTCCGCATCGTCCCGCTCCTTCTGCCGTGGCCGTCCCTCCGGCGCCGCCGCACTCGCAACGCCTGTGCCCGGCCTCTCCCCGTCCTCGCCGCGCCTGGTCCGGAGCTGTCTTCCGGTCCTCGGGGTCGGGCGATTAACGTCAGGACCCACCGCAACGGAAAGCTGCCATGGAAACCGTAAACCGTGTCACCCGCCTTCGAGATCACGATTCCTCGCGCCGTCCGGGAGGCGCTCGGGATACGGCCCGGCCAACGGATCGACGTACTGGCATACGATGGACGGATGGAGCTCGTCCCCGTACGTCACCCGCGCGAGCTGCGCGGCTTCGCCGAGGGAATCGACACGGTGATCGAGCGCGACGGAGACCGGGTCTGAGACGGCTTTTCAGGCCAGCCCCACCATCCGCTCGCTGATCTCCCACAGGCGGCGCGCGGCCTCGTCGTCGTGGGCGGGGGCGGGGACCGGGACGGGGCGCTCGTCGACGAAGTACTCGCCCGAGATGCCGGCCACCTCCGGCGAGGCGGCCAGGTAGACGGCGGTGGCGGCGCCCTGCTCCGGCGTGCGCAGCCAGCGGCGGAACAGGCGGATGGGCGGAAAGCCGTTCATCAGCAGCTCGGTGGCCACGGTGCCGGGGTGCAGCGCGTTCGCGGCCACCCCGGAGCCGGCCGTGCGGCGCGCCAGCTCGCGGGTGAACAGGACGTTGGCGCGCTTGGTGTTGCCGTACTGCCTGAAGCCGCGGTAGCGCCGCCGCCGCATCTCCAGGTCGTCCCAGCGCAGCTCCGCCATCTCGTGCGCGTTGGAGCTGACCGTCACCACGCGCGCCGGGGCGCTCGCGGTGAGCCGCGGCAGGAGCAGGCTGGTCAGCAGGAAGGGCGCGAGGTGGTTCACCGCCCACTGCATCTCGATCCCGTCGTCCGTCAGCCGGCGGCGGCGCGTGTACACGGCGGCGTTGTTCACCAGCACGTCGATGCGCGGATACGCCGACAGCAGCTCGTCCGCCGCGCGCCGCACCTCCGCCTGCCGCGACAGGTCGGCGAGCACGACGCGCGCGGCGCCGTTGCCGGTGGCGCGCTCGATCTCGGCGCGCGCCGCCTCGCCGCGCTCGGGGCTGCGGACCACGAGCGCGACCGTCGCCCCGCGCCGCGCCAGCTCCGTCGCCGCGGCCTTGCCGATGCCACCGCTGGCCCCGGTCACCACGCAGACGCGCCCGGTCATCTCCCCCACGCGATCCTCCCTTTCAGCAACGGCACTCCCTTTCAGCAAGCGCAACGGAAAACCGCGGCGCGTCCGCAGCCTCGCGCCGCCCTCACCCCGCGCCGGAGGGCGCGACCCTCTCCCGTCCCGGGAGAGGGTGGCCATCCAGCATCCTCGCGATTCCACAACTACTTCGCACACAAGTGCTTGTGGGATCGCGTCGATGCCGGTCCAGCTACCTCTCCCGGTACGGGAGAGGTGGACGGCCTGAGCCGGCCGGAGAGGGCGCGATGCCGCGGACGCACACGGATGTCGTTCGCTCGAGCCGCCCTCGCTGCTGCCGGATGATGGCTCAGGTTTCCGCCGCCATCCACGTCCATCGCCCGCCGCTGATCTCCACGCGCACGGCGCCCTCTCGCTCGAGCGTGGAGAGGAAGCCGAGCATCGCGGCGCGGTTCAGCACGTACGACGGCGGATCGACCAGCCGCATCCCCATCGCCTCGGCGAACTCGACCAGCAGGTCCTCGGTGCGCGCGGGGCCGCGGTGGAAGCGGCCGCGCAGCCAGTCCGAGGCGTCCTGCAGCACCCGCAGGTTCAGCGCGAGCGTGTCGCGCGGGTCGTCCACCGGCTCGCCGTGGCCGGGGACCATCCACGCGGCGTCCACCTCGCCGAGCGCGCGCAGCGTCTCCATCCACCGCCCCGAATCGACCAGGTACGGAACGCCGTGCTTCTCCAGCGGCTCGCGCCCGAAGAAGCCGTCGGCCGCGAACAGCACGCCGCCCGCGCGGACGCCGATCTGCGCCAGGCTGTGCCCCACGAGGTCCACGATCGCCAGCTCGCGCCCGTCGATCGTCACCGTCTCGCCGGGGCGGACGACGTGGTCCACGGGGCTGGGCTCGGCCTGCAGGAACTTGCTGGTGAGCGCGGAGATGGGCGCGGCGCCACCGTACAGGTACACGGGCTCGTAGCGCGGCTCGCGGATCACCGCTTCCTCCACCGCCGCCGCGTGGACGGGGACGCCGAAGCGGCGGACGAGCTGCGCGTTGCCGCCGTGGTGGTCGGCGTGCGCGTGGGTGTTCAGGATGGCGACGATGGGGCGCCGCAGCTCCTCCGCCGCCCGCGCGATGCGGTTGGCGGCGCCGCGGTCCAGGCCGGTGTCGATGGCCAGCAGCCCGTTCTCCGTCTCCACCAGCCCGCTGTTGACGGCGCCGCGCAGCACGTGCGCGCCGCCGCCCAGGTCAACCGTCTCCATCCGCCTCCGTCTCCGGGCCGTCGCGCCCGTCCCACTCGGCATGGAAGCGCGCCAGGAACGCCTCCATGAACCGGTGCCGCCCGTCGGCGATGCGGCGGGCGGCGGCGGTGTTCATCCGGTCGCGCAGCAGGAACAGCTTCTCGTGGAAGTGGTTGGTGGTGGCGCCGCCGCTCTGCTTGTACGCCTCGAAGCTGTCGTGCATCTCGGGCGCGTCGCCCGGGGCGTGCAGCGGGCGCCCGCGGCTGCCGCCGTACGCGAACGCCCGCGCGATCCCGACCGCGCCGAGGGCGTCCAGCCGGTCGGCGTCCTGCACCACGCACCCCTCGGACGTGCGCATGGGCGTGGGCACTCCCGCGCCCTTGAACGACAGCCCGGCGATGATCTCGCACACGTGCTCGATCGTGGACCCATCCGCGCCGAGCCCTTCGAGCCAAGCACGCGCGGCGCGGGGGCCGGCGGTGTGGTCGCCGCCGTGGAACTTGTGGTCGGCGATGTCGTGGAGGAGCGCGGCGAGCTCGACGACGTACGGGTCCGCGCCTTCCTCGGCCGCCAGCCGCAGCGCCGTCCGGCGTACGCGGTGCACGTGCCACCAGTCGTGCCCCGTCCCCTCGCCGCTCATCTCGCGCCGCACGTGCGCCTCGGTGCGCGCCAGCACATCGGCGCGCGCAGCTTCCGTCATCTCCCCCACGCGGTTCTCCGGATCCGGTCATCACCCAAAGCGCGAGCGGACAAGCTAAACCGCGTGGGTCGCGATTACGAGCCACCGGGTGGTCTGCCGCTGGCGAACCGCCGCCAACCGCGCCGGGAGATGGGGTGAAGATGGCGCGCGGATCGCGACCATCCCGGCATCTCCCGACCCCTGCGCGGCATCCGCGTCCCGCTCCGCTGTCCCGCGGCGGCCTCGATCTGCACACCGGGCACGGAGACACCGCCGGTCACGGGCGGCAGCCAACTTGTTTTCGCGCAATTGATTGGTGTCTCCGAACACCCTTCGCGGTCCTCCGGTCTCGATGTTGCCCGGATTTACGCGAAACATGCCATGCGGATCCACATCCTATTTTTCGGAAAAGTGCCCGGCGTTCGTCCCTCTAAATCCTTGTCCTGCCGGGGCGAGCCCGATCGCCCGCCCACGCGATCCCTTCCCCACCCCGCGCTCCCCGTCCAACCATGTTCGGCATCGACACGCTCGACATCGTCATCGGCCTCATGTTCGTGTACCTGCTGCTCAGCCTCATCTGCAGCGCGGTGAACGAGTACATCGCCGGGCTCACCAACCGGCGCGGCGACGCGCTGTTCGAGGGGATCAAGAGCCTGGTGAAGGACCCCGTGATCGCCCAGGCGGTGATGAGCCACCCGCTGATCCAGGGGATGTACACGCGCAACGGCAGGCACCCGTCGTACATCCCCGCCCGCTCGTTCGCGATGGCGCTGCTGGACACGCTGGGCTACAAGCCGGGCGCGGGCGGCACGGTGGCGAACACGACCCTCGCCGCGGCGCCGGACGCGCCGCGCGGCACGGGGACGAAGGCCGCGCTCGCGGAGCGGAACCCGGTGCACGACGTCATCCACCTCCTGCAGCAGGACGCGCTGGGCGACGTGGTGGAGCTCGTGACCGATCCCGACGCGCTGAAGCAGGCCAACCTTCCCGCCGACATGCGCGACGCGGCGGCCGCGGCACAGCTGAAGGCGCGCACCGACTACCAGAAGCTGCACGACAGCGTGGAGGTGTGGTTCAACAACGGGATGGACCGCGTGAGCGGCGTGTACAAGCGCTACACGCAGCTGTGGCTGCTGGCGATCGGCATCACCCTCTCCCTGCTGACCAACGCGGACACCCTCTCCATGTGGCGGGAGATCGCCAGCAGCGACGGCGTCCGCGCGGGCCTGATCGCCCAGGCGCAGGAGTACGCGAAGCAGCCTGCGCCGGCCGTCGGCGCGCCCGCCGGTGACCTCACGGCGGCGCAGACCCGGTTCGACGGCAGCGTGGAGAAGCTGCGCGGCACCGGGCTGCAGTTCGGCTGGTCGCGGGCCGACGCCGCGGCGCTTGGCATCGCCGATCCCCCGGCCGGCATGACGGCGCCGACGGGATGGGAGCCCGCGGGGAACTGGGTGGCCAAGATCGTCGGGCTGCTGCTGACGGTGGTCGCGCTGTCGCTGGGCGCGCCGTTCTGGTTCGACACGCTGAACAAGATCATCAACGTGCGCGCCGCCGGCCGGGCCCCCGACGAGCGCGCCAAGTCGCCCGAAGCGCCGGGGAAGCGCCTGGCCGAGCAGCCGACGAAGTAGCCCCGGCCGATGGAAAGACGAAGGCCCGGGCGCGCAGCCCGGGCCTTCGTCGTTCGCGGCGGATGGATTGCTGGGCGAGAGCGCACCCGCCTGAACCGTGTTTCCGAAATTTCCTCTCCTCCGTCCTTCCAATCCTTCGTCCACCTGTGCGGCAGTCCGCACGTCCGCATCCCGCCCACCCGCGTTCCCCCCATCCCAACCATGTTCGGCCTCGAAATCCTCGACGTGATCCTGGGCCTCGTCTTCGTGTACCTGCTGCTGAGCCTGATCTGCTCAGCGGTGAACGAGTACATAGCGGGGCTTACGAACCGACGCGGCACGGCGCTGGTCGCCGGGATCGAAAAGCTCCTGGACGACGCGAGCGACCCCAACCTGAAGACGGAGTTTTTCAACCACCGGCTGGTCCGGTCGATGTACAGCCAAGGTCCGTTCGGCGGGATCCGGGCGCCCTCGTACCTTCCCGCGCGCACTTTCGCGATGGCGCTGCTGGATGTCATGAACAGCACCAGACCGGCTGCGGTAGCGGACGCAAGCTCCGATGACGCCATCCGGAAGACCACATCGACCTCGGCGGGGAGCGCCGCGAAGACCGGGCTGGAGCACCCCACCCACAACTCGACGCAGAGCGTCCGCCAACTGCTTGGGCTGATGAAGGACGACGCGCTGGATGATGTGGTGCAGCAGATCGCCACTGACACCGACGCCACGGTGGACAAGGCGCCCCTGCTGCCGCAGGGCGCACGGCGCGCCATGCACGGCGCGGTGGCGGAGACGCGAACGGAGTTGCAGAGGCTTCACGACAGCGTGGAAGTATGGTTCAACAACTCCATGGACCGCGTGTCGGGATCGTACAAGCGGCGGACGCAGATGGTTCTGTTCTTCATCGGCCTGTTCACCGCGCTGGCGATGAACGCGGACACCCTCGACATGTGGCGCCGTCTCTCCACCGATGACAAGCTGCGCGACGGCCTCGCCGCGCAGGCGTCCGCTGCACTGCCGGAGCTCGCCAGGTACGATTACGTCCGGTCGCACGGCCCAATCACCGACACCACCGGTTCCGCGCGCCAGGACACCACCAAGCCCATAGCAGGGGGAGACACGACGAAGGCGACGACCCCCACCGATACGACGGCTGGAGCGGACGCCTTACGGGTGCAGCCGGCGGACACGACGGACTCCGTCGCGGGGACCACCCCACCGCCCGCCGGCAGCGCGGCCGGCCCGCAGACGTCCGGCGCTTCCGGCGCGGCGGAGCAGGACTCCGTACCGCTTCCCGCCGACACGCTGGTGCGGGCGAAAGCGGCGTTCGACTCCGCCAGCGCCCTGCTCCGCCGGACGCAGCTCAACTTCGGGTGGGGATGGGACGACGCGGTGAGCCTGGGCTTGGCGCGGCACCTGACCCCGCGCGAAGCCGCACGGCGCCAGCTTGCGACCGCGCAGGCGCAGTACGCCAGGTCTGTGAGCGCGCTGGGTTCCACCGCGACACGCGCCGACAGCCTGCGCATGCGCCGCGAGCTATTGCGCACCACGCCGCTGCCGGTGTACACGGCGGATGTCGGCGGATGGCGGCTCTGGCCAATCCTGGCCAAGCTTCTGGGAATCCTGCTGACGGCGTTCGCGCTGTCGCTGGGGGCACCGTTCTGGTTCGACACGCTCAACAAGATCATCAACATCCGCTCGGCTGGCCGTGCCCCGGACGAGAAGGCCAAGTCGCCAGAGGCCCCGGGGAAGCGCTTGGCCGAACAAGCGACGAGGTAGCCGCGGCACCATTCGAAACGAAGGCCCGGGCGCGCAGCCCGGGCCTTCGTCGTTCGCGGAAGGATCGTAAGTAAGTCCTAAGTAATAAGTCCTAAGTCCTAAGTCCTAAGTGCTGAACTGCGAGTAGTCTGTCGGTCCGACACTCAGGACTTGGGACTCAGGACTTGGGACTACTTTCTCATGCCGCCGGCGTGGTGTTCGGCGCCGGGGGGGCGGCCGGGCGGGGCGCGGGCGCGGGCTTCCGCTTCACCGCGGCGATGACGGAGTCGACCGCCGCGGGGGCGGAAAGCTCGCCGACGCGGGCGTAGACGGTGCGGCCCTGCTCGTCCAGCACCAGCGTGAGCGGCACCGCGCCGGCGCGGTACATCGACACCAGCCGCTGGTCCGGGAAGCGCACGGTGTGGTACGGAAGCTGGTGCGCGGCGGCGTAGCGGCGGGTGATGTCGGCCGAGTCCAGCGACACGCCGTAGACCTGCGCGCTCGGCGCCGTCATCGTGTCCACCACGCCCGCGATGCGCTTCCACGCCGGGAGCGACGCCTTGCAGTACGGACACGTCGTCGTGTAGACGAACAGCACCTGCCGCCCCGCCTGCGGAAGCTGGCCGATGGTAACCGGCTCCCCCTCGAGCGTGGCCGTCTGGAAGCTGGGGAGGAACGAGTTGGGGAGCGGCTCGCGGAGCGCCCGGTAGTACCGCTGCTGCAGGTCGTCGTAGCGGCCGATCAGCGTGCGCTTCTGCTGCCCCAGCACCACCACCAGCGCCGCCGCCGCGACCAGCGCCGCGTACGGCAGGATGCGCGTGATGCGGTCCATGTGCCGCCTTCCGTGGGAGAGTGTCGATGGACGGACGTTCCGGGAGATGGAGAGAAATTTACGTCGGGAGCTGAATCGGCGGAAGCGGGGGGATGATGGAGATCGGGAGCGGCGGAGATGCGCGTCTCCGCGGCGCGCCCTACCTTGGGCGATCACCCGCGGACGAGGGCGGCGATGGCGGAGACCTTCCACGTGATGACGAAGCGCGGCGACGCGCGCGGCGAGGTGGACGACGCGCTGCGGGCGCTGGAGGCGCGCGGCGTCTCGCGCGAGGCGGCCGGGTTCCACAAGTACCTGCACGTGACCCAGGCCGAGCAGACGGTGGTGATGACCGCGCGGCGCGACGCGCCGCTGGCGGCGGAGCTGCGCGGCCGCGGCTGGTCCGAGCCCGGCGACGCGCCGCTGCGCACCTGACGGAGGATGGGCGATGCTGCACGTGACCAACGGCGACTGCGCGGCCGAGCGGATCCGCGCCGCGGGCCTCGCGGGCGAGATCGTTCCCTGGCGCGACGTGCTGCACGAGGGCCCCGTTCCCGCCGGGCTGCCGCTGCGCGAGCTGAGCGCCCTGCGCGCGCGCTTCATCGCCGGGCGCGGGTGGGGCGCGGCGGACGACGCCGCGCGCGAGTTCGCGGAGCGCGACGCGGCGCTCGAGCGCTTCCGCGAGCACGACGAGGTGGTGCTCTGGTTCGAGCACGACCTGTACGACCAGCTGCAGCTGGCGCAGGTGCTGGACTGGCTGGCCGGTCAGGACGCGGGATCGACGCGGCTGGCGCTGGTCTGCGGCGCGGAGTACCTCGGCAATTCCGCGCCCGAGCGGCTGGCGGAGCGCTTCGGCGAGCGCAGCGAGGTGGCCGACGCGGAGCTGGCGCTCGCGCGCGAGGCGTGGGCCGCCTTCCGCGCGCCGGACCCGTCGGGCATCGCCGCGCTGGTGGAAGAGGATTCGTCGGTGCTGCCCTTCCTGGGTGCCGCGCTCACCCGCCACCTGGAGCAGTTCCCCGGCACCCGCAACGGCCTGTCGCGCAGCGAGCAGCAGGCGCTGGAAGCCATCGCCGCCGGCGCGGCCACGCTGCGCGACGCCTACATCGCCTCGCACCAGCGGCGCGAGGACCCCATCTGGCTCGGCGACGCCACCTTCGTGGCCTACGTCGAGGACCTCGCCGCCGGCCCGTCCCCGCTCGTCACCATCGGCGCCGCCGCCGCGCCGGACGACCCCTCCGCCACCCTCGCCCGCCGCGTTGCGCTGACGGATGCGGGGCGCGCGGTGCTGGACGGCCGCGAGGACCGCATCCGCCTGAACGGCATCGACCGCTGGCTCGGCGGCGTGCACCTCCACGGCCGCGACTGCGCCTGGCGCTGGGACGCGGACGAGGGACGGCTGGTCACGTCGAGGTGAGAACACGTGGGGAGAGGTGTCGGGGATTGACCGCTAACGTTTTCTCGCACCGCGGCCAATCCCGGCGCGCGAGGACGAGGCGGCAGTCCCGAAGGGACTTTGTGCTGTTGTTGCCGCGAATTCATTCGCCTTCCCCAGCCTCATCGCCCGGCTGGAATGACATCGCCGCGCCGCTGTATCAATCAATCGTCACCGTTCTTCATCACCCCGATCCACAATCCCCATCTCCAGATCCCCCATCTTCAATCCCCATCTCCAAATCCCCAGTCCCCGCTCCCCGAATCTCCCTCCCCGAATCTTTAAAACTCGCGGCGTGGTATTGTCCCTCGCGGCGGTGGCATGCATCCTCCACCGCGCACTGGCGGGAGGGCGATTTTCCGTGCCCTTCCGCGACTGAACCGTGCAGGGAGCTTACGAGTGAACGCAAGGGTGGATCTTCCGCCTGATCCGGGCATGACCCGCCCCGCCGCGGCGCCTGCCGCGGCGGAGCCCACGGGCGCCATCGCGCTGCAGCCGATCAAGGACGAGGAGCAGAAGCGCGAGCAGCTGGAGAAGATGAAGTTCCGCGCCACCGGCCTGCTGGTGGGCGCGACCGTCGTCTTCATCCTCACCCGCATCCTGGAGACGCGCTGGCACTGGATCGGGTACATCCGCGCCACGGCCGAGGCGAGCATGGTGGGCGGGCTGGCCGACTGGTTCGCGGTGACGGCGCTCTTCCGCTACCCCATGGGGCTGAAGATCCCGCACACGGCCATCATCCCCAACCGCAAGGACCGCATCGGCCGCAGCCTGGGCAACTTCGTGCAGAACAACTTCCTCTCTCCCACCGTGATCACCGCGCGCCTGGGGAACGCGGCGGTGGCGCACAAGATCGCCGACTGGCTCAGCACCCCCGAGCACGGCGAGCTGGTGGGCCGCCACGCCGCGGCGGCGGTGACGGGGATCGTGCAGGTGCTGAAGGACGAGGAGGTGCAGGAGCTGATCGAGACCAGCGTGGTGAAGCGCGCGCGGGCCGTGCAGGTGGCGCCGCTCACCGGCCGCGTGCTGAGCCTGATGACGCACGGCGACCGCCACCAGGAGCTGCTGGACGCGGCGCTGCGCCTCATCGACCGGCTGGTGGAGGAGAACCGCGAGGGGCTGCGCGAGCGGATCCGGCAGGAGCTGCCCTGGTGGGTGCCCGCCCCGATCGACGAGAAGATCTACCAGAAGATCATCACCGGCGTGGAGCACACGCTGGACGAGGTGGCGAAGAACAAGGACCACCCGCTGCGCCACCGCTACAACGAGGCGATGCTGGAGTTCATCGAGAAGCTCCGCACCAGCCCCGAGATGATCGAGCGCGGCGAGCACCTGAAGGAGGAGCTGCTGCAGCACCCCGCGGTGCGCGGCTACTCGGCCTCGCTCTGGGGCGACCTGAAGGCGTCGGTGCTGCGCCACGCGGCCGACCCGGGAAGCGAGTTCCGCCGCCGCATCGCGCACACGGTCACGCGCTTCGCCGAGAGCATGCGCACCGACCCGGAGCTGATGGCCAAGGTGGACGGGTGGATCGAGAGCGCGGTGCTGTACTTCGTGGAGCAGTACCGGGGCGAGGTGGCCGACCTCATCTCCAGCACCGTGCAGGCGTGGGACCCCGAGGACACCACGCGCAAGATCGAGCTGCAGATCGGCAAGGACCTGCAGTTCATCCGCATCAACGGCACGCTGGTGGGGGGATTGGCGGGGCTGGTGATCTACACGATCTCGCAGTTCTTTACCTGACGCGAAGGACGAAAGTACGAGGAGTACGGAAGTACGAGGTGTGCGGGAGAACGGAACTGCCGGGGAGACGAACATCGGCCGCTGCCGTGCCGCTGCAGCCCTCACCCGAAAAATCGTGAAGGGCGAGACAAAACTGCCGTCTCGCCCTTCGCGATTTTCCGACCTCTCCCGACAGCAGGAGAGGTGAACGGCAACGGCAGCTCCCGGGTGCGGCGAAGACGGTGAATTTCGATTTAACCACCGCGCGCTGTTTCCCGGGTGCGTGTATCGTTATTGTTGTGGAGCGCAGACTGCGTTATTCGTACCGACTACTTGGAGGCGAACCATGCGGAAAATCAAGCTGGAACTTGAGAAACTGCAGGTCGAAACGTTCGTGACGGATGCTGCCGACGCCGCAAAGGGCACAGTCCACGGACGTGAGTATACTGACGGGCAGCAGTGTGCGACGGTGCACCCCGGCGAGTGGGGCTGCGAGAACAGCGGCGCCGCGTCCTGCGTGTGGTGCCCATCCGACACGCAGACATGCCAGGACTGCAGTTGGACCGTTGGAGATGGGGCCATGTGTTACTGGTGAGGCCAGTATCCTGAACCTATGGGCGGGTACACACCGGCGCCGCGGAACTTCTTCTCTCCCGCGGCGCCGTTCTCGTTCACGCCGCGAGCCGGGTATCTCCTCGACGTCGTGTTGACCGTCACGCACACCAGCTGGCTATCTTCCTGCCAGGTATTCCTCCCAGTGCAGCGGTGGTCCCACGAGCTTCATTCCGTGCGAATGGAACAGCTCGCGAAGCCCGTCGATCGAAAGCGCCTCGTGCACGGGCGTGTCCACGTAGGTGCCCAGCACGCGGAAAAACTCCTCGATCGCCCCGGCCGGCTGGTACACGTTCACGATCCTGCATGGCGCGCCGCCCACGCACGCCCAGACGTGGGGCACCGTGCGCGGGACGAAGGCGCTTTCCGCCGGGCCAAGGCGAAGCTGCTGATCGCCAAGGTGAAGCTCGATCTCGCCGGCCATCACGTAGATCCACTCGTCCTGGTCGTGGTGCAGGTGGCGCGGGCCCCCGCCGCTGCCGGTGAACTCGAAGATGCACATGGCGCCACCGGTGTCGCGTGACGACACCTTGCAGTCGTTCGGCTCGCCACCGAGCATCACGTGCTCACCGAAACGGTCCTCACCGGCGGCGACGTTGAAGCCGGCGAACATCTCCTCGCTTTGCATGGTCGTCCTCCCTTTCAGGTGCTCGAGAGTCCTGTCGATCGTGTCGATCAGCCTGCGCGTCCGCGCGACGTTCTTCTGCAGGACCTTCCGGTGCGACTCCAGGGCGCCGGCCGTATCGAACCCGGCGCGGCTCAGGATTTCCCTGATCTGCTTCAGCCCGAACCCAAGCTCGCGATAGAACAGGATCTGCTGCAGCGTCAGCAGCTGCGGCTCCTCGTAGTAGCGGTAGCCGTTGGCCCCGTACGAGGCGGGCTTCAGCAGGCCCGTTTCGTCGTAGAAGTGAAGCGTGCGCACGCTGATCCCCGACATCCCCGCTACTTCCTTGACCGTGTAGGCCATCGCAAGCTCCCTGAAAGACGCGGTGCACCGGACGCCGATGTACACTCTAGGGGATCACGTTACGTGAGGGTCAAGGGCTTTGCTTGCGAGAAGGGAAACGCGGCCCGACCAGTGCCTCCGGTGGGGAGGGCGCCAACCCGTGGCCGTATGAACGCCACCGGCGCCGAGGGAAGCCACCCGCGGCGCCGGCTGTTCGTGAAGTGTGTCTGACAACTCGCCTGGGTCTGACTTACCGTCCGCTAGGCAGGATCTCTACGTAGCCGTCCGTTCCGTGCACGCGAATCCGCTGCCCGTCGCGGATCAGCAGGGTGGCGCGCTCCACGCCGACGACGGCCGGGAGGCCGTACTCCCGTGCGATCACGGCGCCGTGGGTCATCAGGCCGCCCACCTCCGTCACCAGGCCCTTGATCGCGACGAACAGGGGCGTCCAGCTGGGGTCCGTGTAGGCGGTGACGAGGATGTCGCCCGGTTCGAGATCGGCCTGCGCCATGTCCAGGATGACGCGGGCGCGCCCCTCGACGGTGCCGGCGGAAACTGGCAGGCCGACCAGCGCGCCGGCCGGAAGGTCGTCGCGCCGGTACGCGCCGGCGACGGCCTCGCCATCCGATGTGAGCACCCGGGGCGGCGTGAGCGCCTGGTACGACCGGAACGCCTCCCTCCGCTGGCGGATGAGCGCGTCATCCACCCGGTTCGTGCGCACAACGTCCTGGAGCTCCTCGAACCGGAGATAGAAGATGTCTTCCTTCTCACGAAGCACGCCGGCCTGCACCAGACGCCCGGCTTCTTCCTTCAAGGCCTGCTTGTAGATGAAGTAGCGGCTGATCATGCCGTACTTGGGATATTCCCGGTACCCGGCGAAGGTCTGGACCCGGTCGATCATCCGCTTCGTCTCTTCGGCTTTTGCCTCCCCGTCCGGCAGGGCCCGCAGGCGCTCCAGCAGCTCCTGCTCCTTCGCCCACGCCTCCTGCCGTCCCTGCTCGAAGCGGCGCGCGGCCTCGCCCGGCTCGAAGTTCCTGACGTTGCCGAGGATCAGCGGCACGAGCGTGGTGGGACGCTCGCTCCAGCGCGGCCGCGTAATGTCGATCTCGCCGGCGCCGCGCATGCCGTACCGGTCGAGCCACGCCCGGATGGCGTCTCGCGCTTCCCGCCCGCCCGCGAGCCGGGGCAGCTCGTCGAGGAAGCCGTCGTCGTCCACGTGCTGCAGATAGGCCACGACCTCCGGATGCGGGCGAATGGCGTCCGCGACGTCCATGAGCGCCAGCCCCATCTCCGACGTGACGTTGTGGGGGACAGACTGCGTGAGCGTGTCGGCCGCGTTCGTCTCGCCCAGCCACGCCTGCAGCTGCTCGTTGAGCCACCACGTGGCCTCCATCCCCGTCATGATCACACGGCGGCTTTGCGGATCGTGCAGGACCCGCCTCAGCTCCTGGATGTCCGCCATGATGAAGTCGAGCAGCGCCGGTCCCGATTTCCCACGGATGTCGCGCTTCACGGCGGCGATGGAGGCCTGCGTGCGCGCGATCAGCTCGTCGACGATGGCCGGATCGGTCTCGATCGGGGCAGACGGGTCGCTCGCCGGTGGCGTCCACGCGGGACTCGCATCGAGGGGCGGCGGGATGAAGTCGCCGCGGTCGAGCACCGTCTGCAGCGCGTCGCCGATGAGCGGATCGTTCTTCCCCACCATCCCCATGAGGCCCGCGCGGCTCGCCGGCGACGCCAGGATCTGGGTGACGTCGACGAACAGCCGTCCGCCCGCCTCGGCCATGGGCTTGGGGGTCGTCATCTGCCAGAAGGAGAGCCCCAGCGGCTTCATGGCGTCGGTCATCATCTGCTGATGGCCGACGGAGATGTAGACGTGGTTCTCCCCGTCGCCGGCTTCGGGGATGGGGAAGAGCGTGGTGATCGGCCGGCTCTGGACGATGTGGAAGCCGTCGCCCACCAGGCACCATTCGACGTCCTGCGGGCGGCCGAAATGCGCCTCGATCCGCCGGCCCAGTTCCACGAGCCGCACGACCTGCGCGTCCATCAGCGCCGGCTGCACCTGCCGATCCGGCTCGATCGCCCGTTCCTCCGTCCCGCCCGCCGGCGCGGCGAGGATGGCGAGCCGCTTGGTGCCGATCGTCCGGGTGATGATCTCGCTCTCCCGCACCTTGTAGACGTCCGCGTTCACCCGGCCGGAGACCAGCGCCTCGCCCAGGCCGAAGCTGGCCTCGACGGAGGCGACCTTGCGGTTGCCCGTGATGGGGTCGGCGGTGAAGAGGATGCCGGCCGCCTGCGGGAAGACCATCCGCTGGACGACCACGGCCATGTAGACCTGCCGGTGATCGATGCCGTTGCGCAGGCGGTAGATCACGGCCCGCTCGGTGAAGAGCGAGGCCCAGCACCGGCTTACGTGCGCGAGAATGGCCGCCGGCCCCACGACGTTCAGATAGGTGTCCTGCTGGCCCGCGAAGGAGGCCGCCGGCAGGTCCTCCGCCGTCGCGCTGGAGCGGACGGCGCAGGCCGCCCCCTCGCCCAGCCGGGCGACCGCGCCGGTGATCGCCGCCGCCAAGTCGCCGGGGATGGCGATGGCTTCGATGGTCCCGCGGATCTCCGCGCTGAGCGCGCGGATCGCCTCCCGGTCGTCCGTCTCCAGCCGCGACAGCCGGTCGAGCCGCTCGCCGATCGACGGTGCTTCCGCCATCATCCGCCGGAAGGCGTCTGTCGTCACGCAAAAGCCGGCCGGCACGCGGATGCCTTCGATCCGCGAAAGCTCCCCCAAGTTCGCGCCCTTGCCGCCCACCATCGCGGCCTGCGTGTGATCGATCTCCTGAAAATCCAGCACGTAGCGGTCCATTCAGCGACTCCCGTTTCCACAGGTTTCCGGCCTCCGCCGGAGATTTTTTCGGCCGGCAACTCTACAGGGCGACCGGGGCCTTGCCGCAAGTCTCCCCCCGTGCTATATGCTGATTGTGGCGAGGGTGGTAGCCTCATCTCCTTCGTCCACGGTGGACGGAAAACGACCGCCGCACGGGAAATCGTGCCGCGGTCGTCCGCGTTTCATGCGGCGTGAAAATCCTCCATCGCTACCCACCTCCGCACGGCCCGACCCCGTGGTGAACGATCACGATCCACACGCTCCTCCCCTCGACCGGCCGGCCGCACGCCGCCCGCTGCTCCTGGACATGCTCTTTGCGCTCCCGGCGCTGGCGGTGGGCATCCTGGTCATGCGCGCATCGGGCGTACCCGCGATGGCGTGGGGCCAGAACCTCGCCGCGTGCGCGATCGGCATCCTGCTGTGCTTCGCCCTGGCCCGACCCCGCTCATCTCGCCGCGGCGAAGCCGGGCTCGTTGCCGCCGGGATGCTGGCACTGGGTTTCCTGGCCGCCACCTGGCTCGATCCGGGGATGCAGGATATTCACCGGTGGTTGAGGCTCGGTCCCGTCCGCGTCCACGCGGGCGCGCTCGTGCTGCCGGTGGTGCTGTGCACGCTCGCGGGGCTGGAGCGCGCCGGGCGCAGGCACGTTGCCACGCTGCTCGCCATCGCCACGGCGCTCCTGCTCGCGCTTCAGCCGGACGCCGCACAGGCGACGGCCTTCGCCGCCGGGGCCGTCGTCCTGCTCCTGCCGCGGAACCGCGCGGAAAAGCACGCGTGGCTCCGCATCGTTCCGCTGCTCGTGCTGGCGGGCCTGTCGTGGCTGCGGAAGGACCCGCTCGCGCCGGTTCCCCACGTGGAGGGGATCGTGGGGCTGGCGATGGAGCAGGGGACCGGCTGGGGCGCCGCGGCGGTGGCATCGCTGCTGTTGCTCCCGGTCCCCTTCTTCGCGGCCCGGGGCCGGGGCGACGGTCGTATGGCCCTCGCGATCGGCACGTACGTGGCCGTGACGATCCTGGCCCCGGCATTCGCCCACTTTCCCGTTCCGGTGCTGGGCCAGGGCGCGTCGCCCATCATCGGCTACTTCGTGGCGATCGGCCTGCTGAGGCGGTCCCAAGGCTCCGTTCCGCCAGCCGGCACCAGCCCTGCCGGACTTTCGTAGCGAGTCCCGGCCGCCCCGCACCGGTGCCTCGTACTCCCGTACTCTCCGTACTTTCGCACTTCCGTTCAAGACTCTGGCGCGCGCAACGGGTGCCCTACATATTGCGATGCGAGGGGCGGCTCTCCACATCATCTTCGCCCTTCGCCCTGCCGGGATCCCCCACCCGGCGCATCGGCGGCACCTGTCCCGAGACCTGCGCTGCTTTCCCTGACCCATCACGAGCGAGGACCGATTCCGGGCCGTCACGAGTAGAGTGACGGGCCTGCTGTTCGCTTGGCACCGATCTGGCTTTTTGTGGCAGTCCCCCGCCCGCGCGCCGCGGCGGGGGCGCGGAGGCGGGAGCCGCAGGGCCCCGCCGGACCCTCACCGGGAGTGTACGTGAGGCGAAAGCACCACAGCGGCGCACTCCAGCGCGACCTGGAGGAGCGCATCCGAAACGGCAGCTGCGTCTACTGCCGGGCGCCCGCCGCCCCGGACCGCCCCCTCACCCGCGAGCACGTGATCCCGCGGGCACGGGGGGGCCGAAGAAAAGACCTCCGCATCATCGTTCCGGCCTGTGCCCGGTGCAACCACCGGCGCGGCTCCCGCGAAATCGTTCTCTTCCTGCTCGACCGGCCCCGCCGGATCTCCGCCTTTCTGGAATACCTGGGCACCCTCCCGCCCGAAACCGTCAGCCAGATCGACCTGCGCGTGTTCGCCGAGCTGTACGCGGCGCTGTGGCTGCTGGCCGACAGCGCGAGCGCGGCCGGCCCCGCGTGGCGCGAGCGCCTGCGCCACCTCTGCGCGGGGCGCCGGCTCCATCGCCGCCGCTACGCCGCGCGCCGCATCGTCACCGCCGTGGGGATGCGGCTGGAGCGCGGCCGCGACCGCAGCGCCACGGCCGACGGGCCCAGCTGCCTTCTTCCCGGCGTGGTCCGCTCGCCCGCCCCGCCGCGGCTGGACGCCCACATGGCGCGGGCGATGGCCACGCTGCTGGGCACCCTGTCGCTGGCCTGGGACGTTCCCGCCGAGCGGGTGCTGGAGGAGTTGGACCGCGAGCGCGAGCGGGCCGCCCACGCCGCCCGTGCCCGCAGCGCCGAGCGCCGCGAGTGGGCGCGCGCCGCGGACGACGCAGATGACGAGTCCGGCGAGGACGTGGTGGAGATGGACGGCGTGCTGTCGCTGGACGGGTGGAAGCGGCAGCGCCGCCGCCGCCGGCGCACGCGCGTGGACCAGCGCGGCGGCCGGGGCGTAACCGGGCGGCGCGGGCGGGCGGCGTGAGGTGGTGAGGAGATGCGCGCCGGCAGCCAGCCGGCGCGCCGCGGGTTCCCCAGAACGGGAGGCAGGATGGATTTCGCCAAGATCGACGGAGCCGGAACGTCATCCGCGGAGATCGCCGTTCTGGCCGTTCTCGCGGTGCTGCTCGTGGTGGCGGGATGGGCCTTCTACCGCAAGATGAGCGGGCGCGAGAAGTCGGACATCAGCGGGCTGCACTTCACCCGGCGGAAGTAGGGGAGATGGGGGGATGGAGACGAGCCGGGCGGCGGAAGATTCCGTCGCCCGGCTCGCCGTTTCTCCATTCAGCGCGGCGGGAGAGGGGAAAGTTCGCGGCCTTGTCCCCCCTCACCGGCGGCTGAAGCCGCAGCAACAACTACGGGAAGCCTCGCAAACTGCGCGAGGCTGTTGGCCCGGCGCCGGGCACCGGCTCCGGCCTCCCTTTCATCCCATCGTGGTCGCGCGAAGCGCGGTGCTCGACTCAGAACCAGCGCCCGTAGTCGGCGCGGTAGTTGGGGAAGCCCCAGTCGTAGCGGTCGTGGTGGCGCTCCCAGTCCATGGGCCAGCCGCCGCGCATGGTGCGCGTGCCGCCGACGGTCTGGTACGGGGCGTGGTACTGGCGCATGTCGCCCACGCGGCCGATGCGGTCGCCGCCGTACGGCACGTAGTTGATGGGGCGCTCGCCCGGATGCTGCTCGCGCACGTAGTCCATGTTGTAGCGCGCGGTCACGCGGTTGGGGAACGGCATGGCGCGGTACCCGCGGTCGTAGTCGTCCACCCCGCGGCCGCCCACGTCGCGGGCGCCGTAGTCGCGCCCGTAGCCGCCCTGCCCGCCCGCGAAGCGCGTCCGCACCGGCTCGCGCATCCCGCGCGCCTGTGGCCACCCGCGCAGCCCGTAGTCGTATCCCCGGTCGTAGCCTCGCATCGCTATCCTCCTTCGTTTCGCCGGTTCCGAGAGGACGCCCCGGAGGAGCAATCCCCGTTCCGCCGCGACCCGATCCAACAAGACAGGCCGCGGGATATGCCGGGATGAAGCGGACCTGCGTGAGAAAGATGCCACTGAAGTGGCGGCTACAACTGCACGCAGCCCGCCTGCGCGGACTTCGAGCTTCGGGCCCTCGGTGAGTTCTCTGCGTCTCCGCGTCTCCGCGTGAGATCCGCAGTTTGTCTGTTGCCTGGTGCCGGGCGCGGTCCCGTCCCTGCGTGTAGGTTCAAGGGAATGGGGGAGATGCGATGACACGGCTGAACGAGCTTTCGCGCGAGTACGAGGCGCGGCACTACCCGCCCACCCGCCGGCTGGACCTGCACGGCGAGGGGCCGCAGTTCGCGCGCGACCGGGCGCTGCGCTGGATCCAGACCTTCGCGCACGAGCAGCCCGGCGCCGACCTGCTGCTCGTGGTAGAGCGCGGCCGGCGCGCGGCGCACGGGCACAAGGGGCCCGTGCGGCTGGAGGTCGAGAAGCTGCTGAAGGAGCTGGAGGGCGGGCTGATCGAGTGGTGGCAGCCGTTCGCCGAGGGGTCGCTGGCGCTGCGCATCGCGCGCGACCCGCGGCGGTGGGCGCCGGGAGCCAGGCCGGCCGAGCCGCTGAAGGGCGACGGGCGCACGCCGGAAACCGCTGGCGCGAAGTATCTCCCCCCGCAGGCCGACATCCCCCCCGAGCTCCTGCCCGTGGCCACGCGCGCCGCCGAGCTGCGCCGCACGCGCGAGGGGCTGGCGGTGGGGATGCTCGACGTGGTGCTGCGCGGCATCTGGATCGACGCGCAGGCGCGGGCCTTCGACGAGGGCGTGAGCTGGGAGGAGGCGCTGCGCGAGGTGCTGCAGGCCGAGGAGCGCGCCCTCTACGAAGACGAGGCGTGAGCGGGCCGCGCCAAAAGTCTTTTCTTTTCAAGGGCGAACGATAGATTCCGCTCCGCGGGGCCCGGGCGCGTGAAACTGTTCGCGGCGCCGTGTACGGAACCAGGGGCACGACACGAAGCCGGCCCATGCGGCGGCTCCCTTCCTCTCCCTCCTTGCACACCCCTTTTCCCACACGGTGAGCTCCATGAGACGCATGCAGTACGTGGCCGCCGCCGCGTGCGCGGTGCTGGCCGCCATGCCGGCGCACGCCCAGCGCGCGGGCACCGCCCAGCAGCGCACGATCCGCGTAGGGCAGACGGTGAACGCCACCCTCGCCCAGGCCGACCCCAGGATGAGCGAGCGCGGCCGCTTCCAGGTGTACAGCTTCACCGCGCGAAAGGGGCAGCGCGTGGTCGCGACGATGCGCTCCAAGGACTTCGACGCGTACCTGACGGTGGCGCGGATGGTGAGCGGGATCACCGACGCGCTGGAGACCGACGACGACCGCGGCGGCGAGACCGACGCCCGCGTGCGCTTCGAGGTGCCCGACGACGGCACGTACCTGCTCGTGGCGCAGTCGCTCTCCGAGGACGGCACCGGCGCCTACACCCTGGCGCTCGAGGCCGCGCCCGAGCCCACCACCGCGGCGCCGCGCCCCATCCGCGTGGGGCAGAGCGTGAGCGGGCGCCTGACCGACACCGACGCGCTGCTGGACGACGACTCGTGGTACGACACCTGGACGCTGACCGCCACCAAGGGGCAGCGGCTGCAGATCGAGATGTCGGCCGACTCGTTCGACACCTTCCTGCACTTCGGGAAGATGGAGAACGGCGAGTTCCAGTCCAGCACCACCGACGACGACGGCGCGGGCGGCACCAACTCGCGCGTGCGCGTGACCATTCCCGAGGACGGCGAGTACGTGATCCGCGCCAACTCGGTGAAGGCGGGCGAGTCCGGCGCGTACACGCTGGCCGTGACCGAGCGCCAGCCGGCGCCGACCACCGCCACCGCGCGCGCCATCGAGCCCAACACCGAGGTCACCGGCACCCTGGACGACAACGACCCGGTGACGGAGGACGGCTCGTTCTACGACTACTGGACCTACCAGGGGCGCTCGGGCGAGCGGCTGAAGATCACCATGTCGAGCGAGGAGTTCGACACCTACGTCTCGGTCGGTACGGTGCAGAACGGCGCGTTCAACGAGATCAGCTCCAACGACGACGGCAGCGAGGGCACCAACTCGGAGCTCGAGGTCACGCTCCCCTCCAGCGGCACCTTCACCATCCGCGCGAAGGCGCTGAGCGGCGAGAACTCGGGCGAGTACAAGCTGAAGGTCGAGCCGCAGCGGTAACCAGCGGCGGCACGTCCTGGGATCAGATCGAAGCCCTTCCCCGAGTTGCGGGGGAGGGCTTCGGTGCGTTGGGAAATGCCTGTGCTCGCCCGGCGCGGCCCTCTCCCCCCGGCCCCCTCCGCCCGCTCCGCGGGGGAGGGGGAGAACTCAGCGTGGGGGAGAGCTTCGTCGCGTAAATCATGCTCTGCGTGAGGGATGCGCGCCCGGAGGGCCGGGACGGCGCCGCGCCGCGAGGGTGCCGGCGGGGTCGACACGATGCCGGCGCGGCGGTGGCCCGGCGCGGTTGGCAACAGTCGTATCGTTGCCTACCGCGCGCGCAGCCCGGTTTGGCGCCTCGGCGCCAAACACGCCCAGGAAAAGAAGTGCGTGAGTGCGGAAGTGCGGGAGTGCGGGAGTGCGGGAGTGCGTCAGATTCGCGCGGATCCAACGCACTTCCGCACTCACGCACTTCCGCACTTTCGCATGAAAAACGCCGCCCGGCGCGGAGCGGTCGCGCCGGGCGGCTGGCCCGTACCCTCTGATGGTCGTTCCGTGCTACTGCAGTGCGGACGTCTGCAGGTTGATGGTCCAGATCCATTCCTGCTTGCTCTTGGAGATGCGGATCAGGATCTCCGGGCTGTCGGCCACGCGCACCCGGATGAAGCGGAAGCGCGAGGGGATGGTGATGATGTAGTCGCCGTTGGACCGCGCCGTGTTGCGCACCTCCAGCCCGTCGCGCGTGGGAACCAGCCCCTCGCCCGCGTAGTGGGTGACCACCTGCCCGTTGGCGCGCGGCACGTCCTTGATCCACAGCGTGGCCGCGCCCACGCCCTGCACCGAGTTGAACACCAGCGTGACGTCGGGCCCGGCCGGGGTGAAGGTGACCGGCGCCGACATCCCCGGCTTGATGCGCGGGCGCGGCGGCTCCGGTGCGGCCGGGCGCGCCGACGGCGTTTCCACCCGCGGCGCGGCCGCTACCGACGGGAGGGGCGCCGCCACAGGCGCGTCGGCCGCGGCCAGCGTGCGCTGCTCGTGCAGCACCTCGTCCTGCCCCAGCCACTCGGCCAGGCGCGTGGACACCGGGCCGGGGCCCGCGAGCTTCACCACGCCGTGCGCCACGAAGGCGCGCCCCGGCTCGGTGGCCAGGGTTACCGCCAGGAACAGCACCACCGCGGCCGCCGCGCGCATGGGCGTGCTGGAGAACGAGGCCACGCCGCGGCGGCGGAAGCGCGCGCGGTCGACGGCGGCGAGCGCCACCGCGCGCTTGCCGTCGTCGGGCATGGCGGCGGGGAGCAGGTGCAGCCACTCGCTGACCGTGGCGGACTTGCGCTCGTACCCCTCCAGCCGGGCCGTGCACGCGGCACAGGTCCGCAGGTGCGCGCCCATGATGCGGTGCGCCTCGCGGTCCAGCTGGTGGTCCATGTATCGGATCAGGTCCTCGTCACCGGGGTGGCGGGACCCTGTCAACAGACTCATCTCAGGCTCTCCGAGGTTGGAGCGAGCTCGCCCGCGAGCTTGTTCAGCGCGCGTGCGATCATGGTGCCCACCGACCCCGTCGTGGTTCCGACCGCGTCGGCGATCTCGTGGTGGGCGAAACCCTCTTCCCTCATCAGGAGCACGGTCCTTTCCTTCCAACTCAGCCGGTCGAGCGCCGCGCGTACCACCTTGCGGCGCTCCGCGCTCTCGGCGGCGTCGTCGGGCCCCGGTCCCACGTCGCCCATGGGGGCGCGGTCGGGGCTTCCCGTCAGCAGCGTCATCCACCGGACGCGGGCGCGCGCGGTGTCGCGGACCACGTTGGTGGCCACGGCGAACAGCCATGCGCGCACGTGCCTGTCCTGCGGCGGACGCTCGACGAGCCGGACGAACGCCTCCTGGGCGGCGTCCGCTGCCAGGTCCGCGTCGCCGGTGAGGCGCACGAGGTACCTGTACAGCCCGTCGTAGTGCTGCAGGAAGAGCTGGGTAACGTTCAAGCGCTCTTCCACGGGAGGCGTTCCGGATGACAACTGAAGCGTCCGTGTGCTGCCGTTCGCTTCCGGGGGCCGCGATGGAACGAGCCGGGTGGCGCGTTTCTGACCGGTGCGGCGTCCCTGGCGGGGCGGTGGATGGAGACCGGGGGAGATTGGGCGCGGAGGCCTTGGTTCAAGGATAACAGGAAATGGGGGAGAGGGGACAGGGGAAGTGCGAAGGTGCGAGAGTGACCTGCCCTCGCCCCTGCGCTGGTGATGCGCACCCAGGCCGGGGAGCAGTCCCCGAAGGGACTTTGTGCTGTTGTTGCCGCGAATTTATTCGCCCGGCTCCCGGGGTGTGGCCGGCTTCCCGGGTGTGGCCGGCGCCTCGGCCTCCGCCACGGCGGCCTTGTGCGCGCGGCGGGCGTCGTTCACCAGCTGGTGCGCGCGGCGCGTGGTTTCCGGCTGGCGGAAGCGGGTGAGGCGGAGGATCAGGGCGATGGCGGTCTCCAGGTCCATCCGGTGGCCCACGGAGACGTAGACGGGGTTGCAGCGGTCCCGCGTGCGCAGCGCGACGCCGATCACCTCGCCCTTGTCGATGATCTCCGCCGTGGAGCCGCGCTCCTCGCCCAGCGGGCCGTGCTCGCCCACGAACATCGTCTTGGCGCAGCCTACCGACGGCAGGTCCAGCAGCACGCCGCCGTGGCAGGCCACGCCGAAGCGCCGCGGATGCGCGTAGCCGTGCGCGTCGAACACCACCACGTCGGGCCGATGCTCCAGCCGCTCCCACGCGGCGGCGAGCGCCGGGATCTCGCGGAAGGAGAGGTAGCCGGGGACGTAGGGGAAGCGGAGATCCACCTTCGCGCTGGCCTCCTCCACCGTGGCCATCGTCTCCAGGTCGATGTTCACCACACCGGCGAAGCCCACGCGGCTGAACCGGTCCGCCGACACGTCCGCGCCCGCCACCAGCCGCGGCGCGAACCCGGGCGGCGGCCGCATCACGAGGCGATCGCGCAGCGCGAGCTGCACCTCGCGCGCTTCCGCGACCTTCAGCTCCCACGGGTGCAGGTTCTGGAATCCTTCCATCGGCTCCGTCTCGATCGGGGGGCGATCAGTTGGGAAGATACGGATGCGCGGACAGCTCGCCGCCTCTCCCAGGCTGACGTGCGGCCAGGTCATGGATCCTTCGGCCTGCGAGCGCTCGCGCGAAAGTAATTACAGTGTGGCCGGCCTCAGGACGACGTCAATGGGGGACGCCGTAAATGGCATCCATCGTGTCGGATCGGACTACCGCCGGTTCACCGCGACGCAACTTCTCATCCCTCACCCTGTCCCCTTTTCCCTGCTCCTCCGATGGCCGCTTGATCGCGCGGGCTGGCGCGGCGCGGCGGGGCGCGGCATCATTGCGGCACCCTCGCAGCATCCCCGCACGGCCGACCCCGCCCATTCCCTTTCGGAGACGGCACATGGAGCGCACCCGGTTCATCGATCACGGCGGGCACCGCATTCTCCTGCTGGACTACTCCAACATCCGCCACCCGCAGGAGGCCGTGGACGCCATCCACCACTCCATGCGCGAGGTGGCGAAGCATCCGCCGGGGTCACTGCGGGTGCTGACCAACGTGCGCGACGCACGCTACAACGCCGCGGTGCTGCAGGCGCTGAAGGAGCTGGCGGCGCACAACGCCCCGTACGTGAAGGCCAGCGCCATCGTGGGGATGAGCGGCCTGCACCGTATCGCCTACCAGGCCGTGATCCTCTTCAGCCGCCGCAAGATCCAGACGTTCGACACGCAGGAGCAGGCGCTGGACTGGCTGGCGCAGCAGGACTGAATCCCCCGTCAGACGAGCCCGGCGCGTCTCCGCGCCATTCGCGCCGCCCTCTCCCCGCGCCTGAGAGCGCTCGCCCTCTCCCGTACCGGGCGAGGGGGATGCGTCCGCGTCCGCGCGGCCTGCAACCTCTGGCCAAGCTGACGGTTCTGCGTGCCGGGGTGCTTTCCGACGACGCTTGCGCCCGGCGCGGCGGGAGGCCTTCTTTTCGTCATCGTTCCCATCTCCCGATGCATCACGGAGTTCCACAGATGAAGAAGATCCTCGTTGGCCTGCTCGCGCTCGTCTTCCTCACCACCGCGCGGGCGGAGGCGCAGCGTTCGGCCAGCCACCGCGCGGCGGCGATGGACCTGCTGCTGGCCATGCACGTACCCGAGGCGCTGCAGGCGTCGCTGTCCACCGCGCTGCAGGTGCAGCTGCAGGGGAACCCGCAGATGCGGGGAATGGAGCCGGTGCTGCGCGACTTCTTCGCGCGCTACGTGAGCTGGGAAACGCTGAAGGACCAGTACGCCGACCTGTACGCGAGCGCCTTCACCGAGGATGAGCTGCACCAGATGGCGGATTTCTACCGCACGCCGGTGGGGCAGAAGCTGGCGCGCTCGTCGCCGCTGCTGCTGCGGCAGGGCGCGGAACTGGGCGAGCGCGCGGTCCGCCAGCACATGCCCGAGCTGCAGGAGATGATCCGCCGGCACCTGCTCACCCGCGCGCAACCGTAGCGTCTGCGGCGGCTTGTGAACGGTCCGAAGGGGCGCTCACCGGGGGCGCCCCTCTCGTTTCCGGTATGCACTTCCCCTGTTGTCCAATTTCAGAGGGCACAACCGCGCGCTGCGCGTACTTTCATGTGCAAAATGCCCTTGTGATCCATAGCAGGTTCTCGTAAGGTGGGTGCAATCGACGTCCAATTTGGCAACTATACGCAAATGGACATGGCACCTCCCTTTCGGGGCGAACCCACGTGGAACGGAACGCCGAGATCGAGAGCCTGCGGGAGGCGCTGCGCAGGCGCGTGGAAGAGACCTCGGTGCGGCAGGTGGCCGCCGAGGTGAAGATGAGCCACGGCGGCATCTACAACCTGGTGGCGGGCGACGTGGTGCCATACGGGAAGACGCTGGCCAAGCTGCGCGCCTGGTACGTGGAGCGCACGCTGCGCGGCGGCGGCGGGTTCACCGCCACGGCCGCGCGCTACGTGATCGACCAGATGCTGGAGAACGTGCCCAGGGCCGTGCGCCCGGCCGCCGAGTTGGAGATGCTCGACAACTTCAAGGCGCTCTACGAGAAGTTCCACGTCCCCGCGCCCGCCTGGGTGATCGAGCTGCGGCGAGAGGCCGGCGGGAGGACGGAGGGAGGATGAGGAGAAGTGCGGGAGTGCGGGAGTGCGGGAGTGCGGAAGTGCGGAAGTGCGGAAGTGCGGAAGTGCGGAAGTGCGGAAGTGCGGAAGTGCGGGAGTACGGAAGTGCGGGAGTGCTTGAGTCTGCTCGACATCGCAGGTGCGTCGCCGCGTCCCGCGCGGGGAGGTTGCGGGTCCGCCGTGGAGGGCTCGGCATGCGATGAGTATCGCGGATTTTTTACAGAGGGATGATTGGCCGATGGCGACGCGGGTGAGGCGATCTCCATCTCCCCTGATGACGCAGTTGGAGATGACGGAACCGCGCCGTTCACCTCCCCCGCGCGAGACGGGCCGCCCTGGTGGTGAGGTAGTCGCGCTCGGGGATGCTGGCGGTGCGCTCGGCGGCGGCACGGTAGTGGGCGAGGGCGCGCTCCGGGTCGCCGGCGCGCTCGTACAGGTGCGCGCGGACGGCGTCCAGGCGGTAGTGGCCGGCGAGCCGCGCGTCCGCATCCAGCGCGGCCAGCATCTCCAGCCCCACCGCCGGTCCGTGCACCATCGCCGCGGCGATCGCGCGGTTCAGCGACACCACCGGGTTGTCCGACATTCGCTCCAGCAGGCTGTACAGCGCCAGGATCTGCGCCCAGTCGGTGTCCTCCGCGCGCGCGGCCTCGTCGTGGACGGCGGCGATGGCGGCCTGCAGCTGGTACGGCCCGGCCGCGCCGCGGGCGAGCGCGGCGGAGACGAGCGCCACGCCCTCCGCGACGAGATCGCCATCCCACAGCGCGCGGTCCTGCTCGTCCAGCGGGACCAGCTCGCCATTCGGGCCGGTGCGCGCGGCGCGGCGCGCGTCGGTCAGCAGCATCAGCGCGAGCAGCCCGGCGACTTCCGCGTCGTCCGGAAGCAGCGCGTGGACGACGCGCGCCAGCCGGATCGCCTCGTTGGAGAGATCGGTGCGCGCGAGGTCGGGGCCGCTGCTGCTGGCATATCCTTCGTTGAAGACGAGATACAGCACGTGCAGCACGGCGGCCAGCCGCCCCGCGCGCTCGCCGCCGGACGGCATCTCGAACGGCACGCCGGAGGACCTGATGCTCTGCTTGGCGCGGCTGATCCGCTGCGCCATGGTGGCCTCGGGAACCAGGAAGGCGCGCGCGATCTCCGCGGTGGTCAGGCCGCCCACGGCGCGCAGCGTGAGGGCGATGGCGGAGGGCTGCGTGAGCGCGGAATGGCAGCACATGAACAGGAGGACGAGCGTGTCGTCGCGGTCGATCCCGATCTCGGCGTCGGGCGGGGGGACGAACGCCCACTCGGCCCACACGTCGCCGGCGACGGCGTCCTCGCGCCGGCGCCGGGCCATCTCGCTGCGCACCTGGTCGGTGATGCGGCGCACGGCCACGTGGTAGAGCCACCCGCGCGGGTTCCGCGGGACGCCCTGCTCCGGCCACTGCACGGCGGCCGCGATCAGCGCCTCCTGCACCGCGTCCTCCGCCTCGGCGAAGTCGCCGTGGCGCCGCGCGACCGCGCCGAGCACCTGCGGCGCAAGCTCGCGCAGCAGGGGCTCGATCGCCGCGGACGGAGACTCCGCGGTCACGCGTCCTTCGGGGCGGGCGCACTTCCCACCCGGCGCACCTCGATCGGCATGTTCAGCGGCACGCCGCCGGGTCCCGGCGCGGCCGACGCCTTCGCCGCGATCTCGTAGGCGCGTTCCGGGCTGTCCACCTGGACGATCCAGTAGCCGGCCAGGAACTCCTTGGCCTCGGCGAACGGCCCGTCCGTCACGGCCGGCAGCCCGTCCTTCCCCGCGCGGACGATCCTGGCTCCGCCGGGCGCGGACAGCGCCTGGACGCCCACGAACTCGCCGGCGTCGGCCAGCTCGCGGTTCAGCGCGCGCATGAAGGCGATGTGCGCCTGGAGATCGTCCGGCGCCCAGTCGAAGATCTGGTACTCGCCCGTCCCGCGCGGCGCGTGCATCATCAGCATGTACTTCATGGTCCGTTCTCCTCACCCGTGGTCCCGGCGCCCTGCTGGCGCCCGCGCAGCGTCCGTCGTCGGCGCTTGCATGGAGTAGTCGGAGCCGCGCGCCCGTTCTCTACATCGCAATGACAAATCTTTCGTCGAACCGCTAACTCGACGTTCGTTGCTGCAGAAATTCCCGAACATCCTCGATTTTGAATACCTCCTTCCGGAGATGAAGGACTACGTGGCAATTAGCGCAGACCGGGCGCAGATCCTCAACGGGATCGAGTAGATGCGCCTCTCCAACCTCCGACAGCGGGTGAAGATGGTGGACGTGGATGACGCCTTCGGCCACGAGCCCGTATACCTCCCCGAAGCTGAATCCGCAGATCGTACAGCGGGTGCCGTGAGCGTCGATGCACCGGAGGCGAGCCTTCGAGTCGCGCTCGTAGGCATTGATCGTCACCACGCGACGCGCGCCTTCGATCACGAAGTCGGGCGGCAACTCTTCGGGAAAGGGGAGATCTGGCAGCTCGCGTTCCGGTCGAAGCCAAAGCTGGCCATCCCGATGCTCAATGCGGGTCGGAAGGCATCGGGTGATGATGGCTCCTACCAACCTGGCTCTGTCGGATCGAGGGCAATTTGGGTGGTTGGGATCGAGCGCCGCAGTTCCGTGGAGCTGGAGATGGTTCCACCATGCGCGGAAGGAGGCGGCTGGAATCGGATCCGCATTTCCAGTGCGGTGCGAACGCACGAGGATCCGGTCCTCGGCGACGCTGAGGATATCGTTGACTGAATCCTGTGCCAGAGTGCTGATGCACGGGAACTTCGGGTGATCGGCACACGTCGGCTGACGGAGCAAGGCACCCCGCAACTCGCCCCAGACCTGCTGCCATTTCTCAACCATCAGAGGGTCTCCGCCAAGTTCAGGATGCCGACCAGCCGCCGGAGATGGGAGAAGCGCCCCGGCGACGGACGATGCCACGATAGCGCCGGGCACCTGCGGCGCAAGCTGGCGCGGCAGGTGCCCGGGAGATGGCGGTCAGCGGACCGGCGTCACGCGTCGGCGGGGGGCGGGGCGCTCATGACCTGGCGCACCTCGATGGGGATGACGAGCGGCGCGCCGCCGGGGCCGGGCGCCGCCGACGCCTTCGCCGCGATCTCGTACGCGCGCTCGGCGCTGTCCACGTCCACGATCCAGAAGCCGGCGAGGAACTCCTTGGCCTCGGCGAACGGGCCGTCGGTCACCGCCGGCAGGCCGTCGCCGCGCGCGCGGACGATGCGGGCCTCGCCGGGCTGGTCCAGCCCCTCGGCGCCCACCAGCTCGCCGGACTCGGTGAGCTGGCGGTTGAGGTCGTGCATGAACCCGATGTGGGCCTGCAGGTCTTCCGGGGTCCACTGGGTGACCTGCCAATCCCCCGTCCCGCGCGGCGCGTGCATCATCAGCATGTACTTCATGGTTCGGTCTCCGTCTCTGGGTCTGGCGCCCCTTGCCGGGCTCGCGCAGCGGCCATCGTTGGCGCTTGCACGAGGTAGTCGGAGCCGCGCGCCGGTTCTCTACATCGCCCTGAAAAAAGATTTCGGGAATGTGAGGCGGAAGGGCGAAGTGGGCAACGTGCGCACCCCGGAGGTCCATCTTCCGGGCCGATCCCGTCACCGCGGCTTGCCCAGGTACTCGCGCTGGAAGCGCCAGTCCCGCACGGCGTCGTCGCGGGCGCCGAGGGCGTGCGTGGTGCCGTCGCGGAGCCACACGACCTCGTCCGCCACGTTCAGCACCCACCCCATCTCGTGCCCGCTGACCACCACTGCGCATCCCGCGGCCGCCATCCCGCGCAGCGCGGCGGAGACGGTGTCGGCGTCGCGCGGCGGGAGGCCGCGGAACGGCTCGTCGGCCAGCAGGCACTTCGGCCGCCGCACCATCGCCACGGACAGCTCCGCGCGCCGGTGCTCGCCGCCGGAGAGGGAGCCGCAGCGCTGCGTGGCGAGATGCGCGACGCCCAGCCGCTCCAGCACCGCCGCGCGGTCGCCGCCGCCGAAGCGCGCCTCGACGGCGTCCAGGTGCTGCGCGAGGGTGAAGTCGCGCGACAGGATGGTGCGGTCGACGGGGAGATGGAAGACGCCGCGGCGGGCGAGCTCCGCCGGGCGCCCGGTCAGCCGCCGACCGCCGAGCTCCACGAAGCCGTGGTCGGGGCGAATCCACCCGGCCGCGATCTTCATCAGCGTCGACTTTCCCGTGCCGTTGCGCCCGACCAGCGCCGTCACCGCGCCCGCGCGCGCCTCGAAATACGCGCTGGCCAGCACCGCGCGCCCGTCGAACGTCTTGCCGACGGAGTCCGCCCGCAGCACCGCGCTCACAGCCGCACCGCAATGCCGATCGCCAGCTCCGCCAGCGTGATGGGGACGAGCATCGTCGCGAAGAGCCGCGCGCGTCCGTAGCCGAGGGAAAGGAGGAACAGGTCCTCGTTCCGCCGCCGCGCCGACACCCGCCCGAGCACCGCCACGATCGCGAGCACCGCCAGCACGGCCACGGGCGCGATCCGGAGCGGGTGATCCGGCGGAGCGAGCCGCAGCGCGCCCTCCAGCGCCGACGAGCCGACGGTGACCAGCGCGCGCACGAACGCCCACGACACCAGCGAGCGCGCGACGATGGAGGAGGTGAAGTGGGGGAGGAAGATCATCCCCAACGGATAGGCTTCCACCGGACGGGCGGACAGGTCGGGGGGATGAACAGATGATGAGCGCGCCGCATCTCCCGCGCCGTCGATCGCCCTCTCCCCATCCCGCCGGTCAGCGGAACTGCGCGCGGATGATGGAGATGTGAAGGAGGAGATGCAGCCCCCAGAGTCCCCCGCCGATCAGCGCGGCGGCCGCGATCACGCGCACGGCCAGCATCACCGCCTGCCCGGTGCGCGAGCCGGCGCGGTAGCGGAAGACCCGCTCGCCCGCCGGAAAGACGCGCCGCACCAGGTTGAATCGCGGCGGCCCGATGGCCAGGCAGAGCACCAGGATCACCTCCCCCAGCACCAGCAGCGGAAGCCCGAGCGCCGCCGCGATCGCCCATCCCCACACCGTGCGCGGCCATCCCGGCGCGAAGAACGCGGCGAAGAAGAAGGCGGAGAGGGCCGCCGCCCCCGCGATGAGCGCCGCGTTCGCCAGCAGCTGCGACGGCGATCTCGCCGTTCGCGGAGCCACGGGAGCGGGGACGCCGCGCGGGCCGCGGCTCACGGACGCAGCTCGGCGCGCGCCGGTGCCGGCTCGGCCCGGTGCGCGGGGAGGCGCGGGCGGACGCGCTCTCGCTCCTTCAGGCGCATCGCCGCCAGCTCGAACCACTCGCCCACCCGCTCCTCGCCGTGCTCCTCGCGCAGGTCGGCCACCAGACCGGAGAGCTTGGCCCAGCAGATAGGGATCACCCCCCCGAAGAAGTCCGAAACCAGCTCCAGGCTCAGGTCGCCGCGGTACAGCAGCACGCCGATGCTTTCCCACGTTGCCAGCACCAGGTGCAGCAGGTCGCGCTGGGGGCCGTCCAGCCGCTCGTACAGCTCGCGGCGCGACAGCCCGTCGGGGAGCGAGATCACCAGGCCCAGCGCGCGGACGAATTCGGGGCTCTGGAACGAGCGCACCAGCTCCAGCCGCGCCGCGCGCAGCTGCGAGCGCCGGGCATCGCGGAACTGCAGCGACGCGAACAGCAGCCCACACACCAGCGCGAGCGTGGAGACGAGGTTCAGGAGGAGCGGGAGATTCACGGCGGGATCGGGAGAGATGGGGGTGATCCACGGGGAGGTGAGGATGCCTGCAAGGTCATCATCCCCATCCCCCTGCGCCAGAGTGGTGATTCCGCCGCGCGGCTGGCCCGGCGCGCACGGGCGACGTATCGTCCCGCCTTCGCGCCGCACCGACAAACGCACGGGAGATGACGGACGATGAGCCTGCGCCACGACGTGGTGTTCCTGTTCGACGTGGACAACACGCTGCTCGACAACGACCGCGTGACGGCCGACCTGAGGCGCCACCTGACCGGCGCCTTCGGCGGCGAGCGGGCGCAGTGGTACTGGGACACCTTCGAGGAGCTGCGGAGCGAGCTGGGGTACGCCGACTACCTGGGCGCGCTGCAGCGCTTCCGCGTGGAGCACCCGCGCGATCCCAACCTGCTCGCCGTCAGCACCTACCTGGTCAACTACCCGTTCGCCAACCGGCTGTATCCCGGCTCGCTGGACGTGATCGAGCACTGCCGCCGGTGGGGCCCCGTGGTCATCCTCTCCGACGGCGACGTGGTGTTCCAGCCGCGCAAGGTGGAGCGGAGCGGGCTGTGGGACGCGGTGGAGGGAAACGTCCTCATCTACATCCACAAGGAGGAGATGCTGGACGACGTGGAGGAGCGCTATCCCGCGCGGCATTACGTGATGGTGGACGACAAGCTCCGCATCCTGGACGAGATGCGGAAGGTGTGGGGCGGGCGCCTGACCACCGTCTTCCCGCGCCAGGGCCACTACGCGCTCGACCCCGACCTCTGCTCGCGCTTCGCCCCCGCCGACGTCACGCTGGAGCGCATCGGCGAGTTGGCGGAGTACGATCTGGCGCGGTTGATCGGGCCGGACGCGGAGCGGGTGGAGTAGGGTGCTGAGTGCTGAGTGCTGAGTGCTGAGTGCTGAGTGCTGAGTGCGTGCTGAGTGCTGAGTGCTGAGTGCTGAGTGCTGAGTGCTGAGTGCTGAGTGCTGAGTGCTGAGTGCTGAAGGGGGAAACCGAGCGACGGGCTGGCAGCTGTGGCCCCCCCGGCGAATGAATTCGCGGCAACAACGGCCCGAAGTCCGCCTTCGCGGACTCGCGACCGCACTATCCCGGCGGAGATCACGCATCAAGGCGCGGAGGCGCGGAGAACTCCGTGCCGTCACGAATCCTCCGCGCCTCCGCGTAAGGTCAGCACTCAGCACTCAGCACTCAGCACTCAGCACTCAGCACTCAGCACTCAGCACTCACGCACTTCCGCACTTCCGCACTTCCGCACTTCCGCACCCTTTGTCGCCCCTGTCATATTTCCCTGCTGCCAGACGTTCCCTCGTGCCGCACCCGCGTGAACGGCGCCGGCAAATCTCCCGATAAGGCACCGCATGTCCCCCTCACGCGCCTTTCCGCTCGCCGCCGCCCTGGCCGCACTCGCGCTCGCCGCCATTCCCGCCGCCGCGCAGACGGTCACCGGCACGCTGCTGGAGCCGGGCGGGCAGCCGGTGGAGCAGGTGCTGGTGGCGCTCGTCGACAACACCGGCCACCAGCGCGCCGCCACCCTCACCGACCGCGCCGGCGCCTTCACCATCCGGGCGCCCGGCGCCGGGCGCTACTCGCTGCGCGCCGAGCGCATCGGCTACACCACCGTGGTCTCCGCCGCCTTCGACCTGCGCGACGGGGAAACGCGCAGCGAGCGCCTGGTGGCCTCGGGGCGCGCCGTGGCCCTGCAGGCCATCCGCGTCTCCGCTTCCGGACGGCGGTGCACGGGGCGCCCCGAGCGCGCGGCGGAGACGGCCACGCTCTGGGAGGAGGCGCGCAAGGCGCTGAACGCCACCGCCTACGGCGAGCGCGAGCGGCTGTACCGCTACGACGTGGTGCGCTGGACGCGCGACCTGGACGCGCGCACCGGCGCCGTCACCCGCGACTTGCGGCAGGTGGTGGGGCGCGTGGCCGACCACCCGTTCGTCAGCGCTCCGCCGGCCGAGCTCAGCCGCCACGGCTTCATCCGCGCCGCCCAGGGCGACTCGACCTTCTACTGGGGCCCCGACGCCGAGGTGATGCTGAGCGACGAGTTCATGAACGACCACTGCTTCCACGTGACCTCGGGGCCCGACAGCGCGCTGGTGGGCCTCGCCTTCGAGCCCGTGCGCGGCCGTGCCGTGCCCGACCTGGCGGGGGTGATGTGGCTGGACCGGCGCACCGCCGAGCTGCGGCGCGTGGAGTACCGCTACGTGGGCGGCCCGCCCGAGAGCGAGTCGCCGCGCGTGGGCGGCACGGTGGAGTACGCGCGGCTCCGCAACGGGCCGTGGATCGTGAGCCGCTGGGCCATCCGCATGCCGCTGCTCCAGGAAAGCGACCTGCAGATGTCCATGCGCGCCGCCGCCATCTCGCGCAACGCCGACACCCGGCTGCGCGTGGTGGCCGTGCGCGAGAACGGCGGCGAGGTCACCGGCACCGCGGGCGGCGACGGGCGCCTGCTTTCCGGCCCCGTGGCCGCGGTGCAGGGCGTGGTGTGGGACAGCACCCACGGCGCCCCGCTGGCCGGCGCGCGCGTCTACTTCTCGGGCACGCAGGCCGAGACGGTGGCGGGCGCGGACGGCCGCTTCCGGCTGGAGGCGCCGGCCGAGGGCACGTACACCCTCGCCTTCACCCACGCCGGGCTGGGCCCCGTGGCCGCCTCGGCCGCGCCGAAGACGGTGACGCTGAAGGCGGGCGAGACCGTGACCGCCGACCTGGCCGTTCCCGGGTGGGCCACGGTGGCGGCGGCGCTCTGCCCCGACAGCACCCTGCACCCCAACCGCGGCATCCTGCTGGGCACGGTGCGCGGGGCGGAGGGCGACACGGCGCTGGTCTCGGCCACCTGGACGCGGACCATCGTGGGCGGGCGGGAAACGCGCAGCAACACGCAGTTCGTGGCCACGCGGCCGGACCCGCAGGGCTTCTACGTCCTCTGCGGCGTTCCCGAGGGGCGCCCGCTGCAGCTGGGGATGCGGCGCCGCGGCGTGGATTTGGGCGGCACCGAGGTGCGGCTGCAGGCCGGCGTCCCGCACTGGCAGGACATCTCCGCCGACGCGCGCGCCGCCGAGGCGGACCTGGGCGAGGTGAAGGCCGTGGCCGCGGCGGCGGGGGTCACCGTGCGCGAGGCCGACGCGCCCGCCGCGCCCCGCGGGCTGGCGGACTTCGAGCGGCGGCGGCACTCCGGGCGCGGCGTGTACCTGGCCCGCGAGGAGGTGGAGCGGCGGCACGCGTCGCGGCTGGTGGACCTCTTCCGCGGGCTTCCCGGCGTGCAGGTGGTGCGCGACCCCGCGGGCGAGCGGGTGGTGATGACGGCCGCGCGCGGCGGCCGCTGGAGCGACGACATGCGCGCCGCCCCCGCCGGCGCCGACACCGCCGCGGCCGCGCTGAACCAGCCGCGCGGCGACCGCACCCGCGTCTCCAGCGCCGCCGCCGCGCCCGCGGACGGCGCGGGGTGCCCGGTGCAGCTGTACGTGGACGGCGTGTTCACCCCCGTCGAGGGCGGCCGCATCGCCGACGAGGTGCAGCCGGGTGACGTGGAGGCGGTGGAGGTCTACCGCGCCGCCACCGAGGTTCCCGCCGAGTACCGGCGGCAGGGCTCCGGCTGCGGCGTGGTACTCGTCTGGACGCGGCGGTACGCGCGGACACACTGACGGCGCGGCCCCCCGGCGTGCCCCGGGAGTGGCGTTCTTCATGCAAAGCATGGACGGCGGGGCGCGCGGTGCGCTCCGCCGTTCGTCATCAGCCCCGGACTTCGACCATGACCGCGCATTCGCTCCGCCGCCGCGCCACGCTGCTCGCGCTCGTCCTGCTCTCCGCCTGCGCCACCGGCGGGCAGAACGGGACCACCCCCGCCCGGCCGCGCACGCGGACCACGGTGCACGTGCAGAACACCGCCTTCGCGGCGTACACCATCTACGTGGTCACCGGCACCGACCGGCGCCGCCTGGGCGTGGTGAACCCCGCGTCGTCGGCGGACTTCCTCATCCCGCAGGGGATTGTGATCGGCACCACCAGCCTGCGCATCCTGGCCGACCCCATCGGCAGCGACAACGTGGGCAGCACCTTCAACATCCCCGTCACCGAGGGCGACGTCGTCACCGTGACGATCACCTGACGCGGGGTTGCGCGCGGAGAAGCGGAGGAGCAGAAAGGGGATCTCTCTGCTTCTCCGCTTTTCTGCATCTCTGCGTGAACGGGTTTCTACCAGAATCGGGAATTCGGTTGGTGCATCCTCGCCGGATCCCAACCGGCATCTTCCTGAGCCGTTCCCGCGCTGCGCACGTCCAGGGAGGATGAAAGAGAGGCGGCCTCCGCGGCCGGCAACTGGCTTCCGAGCTGAACACCCTCGCGCAGTTTGCGAGGCTTCCCGTCGTTGTTGCTGCGGCTTCAGTCGCCGGTGACCGGCTGCGTCCGGATCGTGATCGGGCGGAAGGCGCCGGCTTTCCGCCGGATCTGGTCTTCGATTGCGGGGCGGAGAGAAATCCATATTTTGATCCCCGATCAACATCTGTTTCTCCCTCCCCTCCACAGGCACATCGATGAAATTCGCAGTTCCCGCGCTGGCCGTGCTCTTTTCCGCGTGCTCGGTGAACGCCGCGCTGCGCGTGACCCCCGAGTCGGTCGCGCAGTCGGTGCAGACGAAGTACGACCCGTACAAGGACGAGACGACGGTGGTGGCGCCCGGGCTGTTCGTGATGCCGGGCAACCACATGGTGCAGACCACCACGATGTTCACCGAGCCCGGCAGGACGCTGGCGCGGCCCGGCGAGGTGTACTTCTTCATGGAGACGTCGAGCTTCAACGGCTGGCAGTACCTGCGCGACAACGAGCTGATCCTGCTGACCAACCGCGGCGAGCGCGTGAACCTGGGCGAGGCCAGCCACGACGGCGACGTGGCGTCCGGCGGCGGGATGGTGCAGGTGCACGAGACCATGGGCTACACCATTCCCGTGGCCGACCTGCGCACGCTGGCCCGCGCCGACACCGTGCGCGGCCGCATCGGCAGCGACGAGTTCGTGATGGCGGGCGACCAGCTGCAGATGCGCGTGTGGCAGCGGCTGGTGCAGCAGATCGACTCGATTCCGGCCCGGTAGGCCGCCGGATCGGCCGTCGACGGAAAGAGCCGGGGGCGCGCGGATGCGTGCCCCCGGCTCGTTTTCGTCATCCTCCGTCCGCCGCTACAGCGCGATCGCGCAGGTGGCGCCCCAGATGATGAAGGAAAGGAACATGCACCCCACGCCCACCGCCCAGAAAGACACGCGCGAATCCACCGGCAGCTTGATGGAAACGACGATCGCGGCCACCAGCGCGGCGATGACCACCAGCACGCCCTCGGGAAGGAAGAGCCACGCGTTGTTGCTGTCGCCGGAGAGCTTCACCGCCGCGAACAGCACCAGGTGCATGGCGATGACGATCCCGAAGATGATCAGCGCCGCGCGGACCCCGCGCCTGGTGGCATCCGGGTCGCGAACGGGCTGCTCGCCGTAGGGCGGAGGGCCCGAGTAGTATCCCCGCCCGCCGCCGCCCGCGCCGCCGGGCTGCTCCGGCGGAACGCTCCACTCCGGCGGCGTGTTCCCGGTATCGTCCCGCATCCGTCTCTCCGTCAGCGAGTTGGGGGATGAAGATCAGGGAATCGTACCCAATCCGGGGGAGATCAGCTTCTGCATCCGCGCTGCACCCACCGGCGTCGTCCTGGGCCGTCCCCGCGCTGGGCGTCAGGGAGGATGACAGGGAGGCGCCCTCCGCGGCCGGAACTGGCTTCCGAGCCGATCAGCCTCGCGCGGTTTGCGAGGCTTCCCGTAGTTGTTGCTGCGACTTCAGTCGCCGGTGACCGGCTGCGCCCGGGCCTGTCCGTGGGCACGGCGGCACGTGAGTGGGCCGGATGCACCGTTCTCCCGGACCGCGCAATCAGCTGGCGATCACGCCGCAGGTGACGCCCAACAGGATGAACGCAATGGCCAGGCAGATCAGCCCGACCGCCCAGAACGGGACGCGCGCGGCACGGGGAAGGCGCGCGCCGCCCAGCACCAGCACCGCGAACCCGCCCCCGGCGATCAGCATCCCCAGCAGGATGAACATTCCCTCCTGCCGCTCGCCGGTGAGCGCGTTGCCCAGGAAGGCCACGGCCTCGAGCGCCAGCATCCCCGCCAGGATCCCCAGCGCGGCGCGGACGCCCTGCAGGAACGGGCTCCCCGCCTCCGTCTCCGGCGCGACGCGGTGCTCCGGCGCGGGCCGCTCGCGCGGCGGAACGTCGTCGCGCTCCCTCATCCGCCGACCCTCGGGATGCCGTCCGTCATACGAAGCGCGGGGTTCCGGCCAGGCCGCAGGTGACGCCCCACAGGATCATCGTCACGAAGATGCACACGATCCCCATCGCCCAGAACGGCAGCCGCGCCGCGGGTGGAAGCTTCGTGGTGATGGTGAGCGCCGCGAAGAGCCCCACCACGAAGATCCCCAGGCCGGCGAGCAGGAAGATGCCCGCCACGTTCCCGTTGGGGTCGCCCGAGAGCCGCACCAGCAGCAGCGCGGCGAGCTCCACCCCCACCGAGATGCCGAAGAGCGTCAGCGCCGCCATGATCCCCTGCCGCACCGGGCTCGGGATGGGGCGCGCGGGCTGCTCCATCCCCGCCGGCCGCTCGTCCACGCCCGCATCGGTCGCGCTTGGATCGGCCGCGACGGCGAACGCGTCCGCTTCCGGCGCGGGCGTCTCTCCGGGCGCGGGCGTCTCGCCGGCGGGGCGCTCGTCGCTCACGCCACGCCTCCGTGCGTCTGCAGCAGCGGCAGGCGGCCGCGCTCGGCCCACGGGTCGGCCAGGCGCGGCTTCCAGTGCTGCTCGCGGCCGTCGCGGTAGAACAGGTTGTAGGTGTCGAAGGGGATCAGCCGCCCGTCCGGGTGCACGATGTGGATGCAGCTCTTCTTCACCGAGCGGATGTCCATGGAGTACGCGTCCATGAACTGCACCACCAGCACGCGGAAGACGTTGGCGTAGCCGAACCCGTCCGGCACCTGCACGGTGGGGAGGCAGCAGAGCAGCTCGCGGAGCGATGCCGCGCCACTCTCGGGCGAGTGGTTGGTGCTGAACGCGCGGAACAGCGCCTGCCGCAGCCCCGGGTCCTGCTCGAAGACGATGGTGTTGCTGCCGCCCTCGATCAGGATCTGCGGGTCGATCATCCCCGTCAGCGGCAGCACCCGGCCGCCCAGCTTCAAGGCGTACGCCATGGCCAGGCAGTCGGGGTGGCAGGGAACGGGGACCACGTCCTCGGCGCGGAACACGCCGGACTGCTCGTAGATGGCGCGCCGCACCTCGGTCAGCGTCAGCCGGTCCGTCGCCGGATCGAAATCCTCCAGGCGTCCCGCCGCCTGCACTGGCTGGAAGGTCACGCCGCGCACGCACGGCTGCTCCAGCGCGAAGCGGATGATCTCCCCCACCTCGTCGTCGTTCAGTCCCTTCTTCAACGTCACCACCAGCGTGGTGGAGATGCCGAACTCGTTCAGGTGCTCCAGCGCCTTGCGGCGGATGCGGCGCAGGTCGGCGCCGCGCAGCTCCATCAGCGCCTCGCGGCGGAACGAATCGAACTGCAGGTAGATCTCGAAGTTCTGCTTGTGCTCCGCCATCCGGCGCACGAACTCGCGGTCCTCGGCGATCTTCAGCCCGTTGGTGTTCACCATCAGGTGCTTGATGGGGCGGGCGCGCGCGGCCTCCAGGATCTCGAAGAAGTGCGGGTGCAGCGTGGGCTCGCCGCCGGAGATCTGCACCACGTCGGGCTGCGTCTCGCTGGCCACCAGCGCGTCCATCATCCGCTCGATCAGCTCCAGCGGGCGGAAGTCGGGGCGGTGCGGGCCGCTCTCGGCGTAGCACACCGGGCACTTCAGGTTGCACGCGTCGGTGACCTCGATCAGCGCGAGACACGAGTGCTGCTCGTGGTCCGGGCACAGGCCGCAGTCGTACGGGCAGCCGTAGCGGATGGGCGTCTGGTTGTGGTTGGGCTGCTCGGGCGGCTTGATGAAGACCTCGCGGCTGCGCTTGTAGTACTCCACGTCGTCGGCCACCAGCACGCGCTCGCGGCCGTGCTCGGGGCAGCGCTTCTCCAGGATCACCCTGCCGTCCGCGAAGAGGATCTTTCCCTCCACCTTGCGCAGGCACCGCGAGCAGAGGGCCAGCGCCACGTCGTAGTACAGGTACGGCCTTACCTTGTCGCTCATGCGCGTCCCGCGGAGGGTTCGGGAGATGGAGACGAGGGGGATGGAGATGCGGACCGGCGCGCGAACCCCAGCAGCCGCGGGAGATGCGGGGCGTACCAGATCAATCCCCCGAGGCACGCCAGCTGGATCGGCGTCATCCCCAGCAGGGTGACGTGCGCCGGCTTGATGAAGTCGACCGCGAAGCGCCAGGCGAGGTACGCGGCCATGAACGCCTTGAACAGGTCGCCGCGCGGGTACGGCCGCCGCGCGCGCCACGCCAGCACGCCCGCCAGCGCCGCCAGGAAGGCGATCTCGTACAGCTGCGTGGGGTGCCGGGCGATGCCGTCGCCGAAATCGATCCCCCACGGCAGGCGCGTGGCCACGCCGTAGGTGTCGTCCGCCAGCCCGGTCAGGAAGCAGCCGACGCGGCCGACCCCGACGCCCACGATCAACGGAAATACGTACAGGTCTCCGGTCGGCGTGGTTTCACCGACCCACTTCTTCGCCAGCTCCACGGCGAGCAGCCCGCCCAGCAACCCGCCGACGATCGTCTTCCCCGCCATCAGCACGCGCAGGTCGGGATGCGCGAGCACGGGCGCGGGGTTCCACGCCAGCGCCAGCAGCTTGGACCCCAGCGCCGCGCCCACGGTCGCCGCCGCCAGCAGCACCAGCCGCCGCTCGGCCGGCAGCGGATCGCCGCCGCGGCGACGAAGGGTGAGATACAGGCGGAACGCGAGGAAGCACCCCAGCGCCTCCAGCACCTGGTGCGGCGGAACGGTCAGCGGCCCGAGATGGATCAGGACGGGAAAGTGCATGCGGGCGGTGTGAGTAGTGAATCACTACCACGAAGGACGTCTAAATTGCTGTGCTGACACCCGCAAAGCAATCGCTCGTTAAAGGGTACCTCCTTGGTTCCGTCGCAAAAGCAATTCAGCTGTGCAACCGTACTATCGCATAACTGTCGGGTTCTTAAGCGGCCCTTGCCATAAGCGCAAAGCGCTATTAGGTATTCGGCCATCTGGTGGCACCTGTCAGAATAACGAGCCTCCTCCCCACATGGCGAAACGAAAAAGCGCTGAAGAAAAGGACGCCGAGCGACGATTCGCCATCCGAGCCCAGCTACTGCAGAACACTTTCGCAACTATAAATCGGATTATCCGCTTCGGAACGATCATTCTCTGCATCAGGTATGTTTACCTTTCGATCGAAGCTTTGGCTGGTCGCGCGACGTTCTCACACATAATGATTGCGCTGCTAGGGAACGTTACTATAAGCCGGTGGGCGGCTTGGATCTTTGGAGCCGGAGGCGTGGTATACGGTGTGCGTCAGAACAAGCTGAGAAAAGACACGGTGGCGCGTCTGGCACCTCGAGCGAGGAAGTTGGAGGAGCAACTGGACAAACGCAGATCGTCCAGCAAGCTCACGGAACGGGGTGAAACAAACCCGGAGGATAAGCTATGAGTAGCACGGTCGCAGCGACCGCAGCAACTACTGCGCTGTCGCTATTTTTCGTGTCCGTACTCGTTTTTGTGCTCTACCGCGACTACCGGATCGATTTGTTCCGGCAGAGGATGTTTGCCCTGCGAGACGAGCTTTTCGATTTTGCGGCAATTGGGGGAATCGAGTTCGATGCCGAAGCGTATGGGATTACTCGCTCAACCTTGAACGGTTTCATCCGATTTGGTGAGCGTGTAACACTTGGATCTGCTATCGTCGCCGGGATCGCTTATCGCAAAGCGGAGCATGAGCGCTTAGCGTTCAATTTGCAGCTACGGGAGGCGATGGCTGATTTGTCCCCAGACCAACGGAAGACGATCGACTCGATTGTCGCTCGCATGGGCGCCTACGTGACAGAACAGGTTGTACTTACCTCGCCATTTCTGCTCATACTGCTCATCCCCGCGACAACAGTGCTCGTTGCGAGTGTCGCAGGGGGGCACCTAGCGGCCAAAATGCTAAGCGTTTCGCCCGTTCGCAAAATGCTCAACCCGCTGGAGTCGCTCGCACTTGAGTACGGCGCAACTGCCCGGTTCGCCTAACAGACTCTAGGCAAGCGAGCTTCTGACGTAGAGCGGGGAGCGACTTGATGTCGTTCCCCGCTCGCACATTCCACTGTTAGCTTCAACCCGTCACCGCCTTCTCCGTCGTCTCCCGCCGCAGCTGGAGCGGAGGCCCTTGGGGGCGCTGGCCTGGGGGAAGAGCGAGTGCGCGGCCTCGGCGGCGGCGCGGCGGACGTCGCAGCCGGCGCCGCTGCGGGCCAGCTTCAGCTGGATGCGGTAGCTCCCCGGATCGAGCGACGCGGCCTGCCGCAGCCCGCCGACCGTGCTGGCGCCGTCATACACGCCCATCGCCATCAGCTGCGCGGCGCTCTTCACGGTGAAGATGCCGAAGACGGCGACGGCGAGCAGCATCCCCAACCCCCGGACCGGCACCGGCACGCGCACGTCCCACCGCCCCGGCTCGGTGGCCGAGAGCGCGCCCAGCGCCGTCCACACGAGCAGCGAGGGGAGCGCCAGGAGCAGCACCGCGTCGAAGGCGCCGACCACCACGGCGCCGGCCACCATCGCCGCCAGCGCAAGCGCGGCCAAGCCTTCGTCGGCGTCGCGCGCGGCGCGCATGCGGTGCAGCGCGGCGATGGCCAGCGCGACGAACGCCAGCACCAGCATCCCCGCGGCCAGGGGCCCGCGCTCGGCGATGAAGGCCACCCAGTCGCTGCTGGGCCAGGGGTTGCTCGTCATCCCCGGCTCGTTGTCGTTCATCGACGGGTCGCTGCGGGGCGCGTACTCGGGGTAGTGCACGGGCCAGTTGCCGGGGCCGACGCCCAGGAGCGGGTGCGCCGCCGCCATCCGCAGCGTGTTCTTCCATTGCAGCAGCCGCCCGCGCCCGCTTCCCTCCCTGGCGTTCACCAGCCCGTGCGCGGTCTCGGCGTACGGGTTGTCGCTGGCCCAGTGCAGCGTATTGGGAAGGGTGACGACGGCCACCGCGCCGCCCGCCGCGCAGAGCAGGAGCAGCATCAGCCGCGACCAGTGGCGCAGGCTGCGGCGCGCGTGCGGCACCAGCAGCCAGCCGACCAGGAACACGGCGAGCACCGCGGCCACGCCCAGCCACGCCGCGCGCGAGCGGGTGAGCACCAGCGCGCCGCTCACCATCGCCACGCCCAGCGCGCCCAGGATGGTGCCCAGCAGGCGGTAGGCGCGCAGCGCGCAGAGGAAGAGGACGGGGAGCCCGAAGGCGCAGAGGTGCGCCACGAAGTTGCGGTTCCCCAGTGTGCCGCCGGGCGCGCGGTTGATGGAGAAGAAGTCGGTCCGCACGCCGTACGTCTGCGCCAGCGACATCCCCGCCCCGAGGACGACGGCCGCGGCGATGGCCACCAGCAGCGGGCGAGACAGCCCGGCGCGGGCCACCGAGCGCGCGGCCCAGAACATGGCCACCCCGCTGGCGCTCACGGCCAGCGCGCGCACGCCGTTCCACGGGTTCTGCGCCAGCGCGGCCGAGGCGGCGCTCAGCACCAGGAAGCCGATCAGCAGCAGGTCCACGCGGCCCGGCTGCGCGCGCCGCGCGGCGCCCAGGCAGAGCACCGCCACCAGCAGCGCCGCCAGGTTCAGCGTGAGCTCCTTGGGGATGAAGAAGCGGTCCAGCTCGAAGCTCTTGTACGTGGCCGCCGCCAGAACGACGAGGACGCAGGCGGCCTGCATCACCCGCAGCGCCAGCCGTTGCGCGGGCGATGCGTCGGCGGGGCGCCCCTGCTCGTCGGAGGGAACCATGCGGCCGAACGGCTTGCGGGCTGATGCGGAGGTGGACATTCGCGCGTGGGCCGGGGAATCTGGCGGTGGATCAGGGGAGCGTAGCGCGGCGCCGGGCGTCTGTCCAGCCCGGTCCTGACGCTCGCGGCGCCCAAGGAGATGATACGGGGCGTCCGCGCAACCGGTGTCATCCCTCTGGTACCGAATCCGGGAATTTAGTTCGTGCATCCTCGACGTATTACACCGACGTCATCCTGAGGCCGGCCACACCGTAACCAGCGTCTACACGAGAGGTTGCAGGCCGAAGGATCTATCGTCGCCGCAGCACGTGATTCGGCGAGATGCACTGATTCTTCCGCCGGATCTGGTATAATCCGAATTCGGGGACCGATCAAGCGCACGTGCGACCTCGCCTATGGATCCTTCGGCCTGCAACCGCTCGTCCGGGGGCAACGACGGTGTGTCCGGCCTCAGGATGACGTTTCTCTGTGCGTTTTTGATGCACGGATGATTGCCACGTGTTGTCGACGGAATCCCATCTCGCGCACCGCTGCATCGTCGATCTCACGCGGAGACGCGGAGACGCGGGGGATTCGTCACGGCACGGAGCTCTTCGCGTGAGCGAGGAGCTGGCTGCAGGTGGTGGGGCGCTCGTCGGTGGGCTCCTCGGTGAGGATCTCCAGGCGGTCCTTCAGCGCGTCGGTGATGACGACCAGGTCGGGGTCCATGGCCTCGTCGTCGTCTTCCTTCTCCTCGTCGTGGCCGGCGTCGCGCACCCAGACCACGTCCACGCCGGGGTAGCGCGCGGCCCAGCGGCACCCCTCCTCGGGGCCCATCACGAAGAAGGCGCCCAGCAGCGCGTCCGCCAGCATCCCGCTGGGTGCCAGGACGGAGACGGAGACCACGCCGCGCGCGGGCACTCCCCGGCGCGGGTCCAGCACGCGCGACCAGCGCTCGCCGCCGGCCTCGAACATCTGCCCGTAATCGCCCATCGTCGCGACCGCGCCGCTGTCGATGTGCACCGCGGCGAAGACCTCGCCGGGGCCGCGCGGGTCGGTGAGGCCCATCGTCCATCCGGGCGTCACCGGCGTCGGGCCGAGGACGCGGAAGGTGCCGCCCACGTCCAGCACCGCGCTCCCGATCCCCGCCGCGCGCAGCGCCGCGACGCCGCGGTCCACCGCGAAGCCGCGCGCCATCTCCCCGAAGTCCAGCCGCATTCCGCGCTGCGGAAGGGAGACGCGGCGCGCGACGCGGTCGAAGCGCACCATCCGCCATCCCACCCGCGCGGCCAGCGAGTCGCGCACTTGCTGCGGGGGGACGGCGCCCGCACGCCACGCGCCGGCCAGCGGCGCCGCCGTCACGTCCACCGCGCCGCCCGACGCCGCGGCGATCGCGAGCGCCGAGTCCAGCACCTCCGCCGTCCACGGCGACAGCGTGGTGGCGCTGTCCGTCCCCGCGCGGCGGTTGGCGGCGGCCACCTCGCCCGGGGCGCTCTCGGGGGACATCAGCGAGTCCACGCGGAGGACGGCGGCGCGCGCGGCTTCCATCGCCGCGCGGGCGCGGGCGCTGTCGGCGTCCCACACGCTGATCTCCAGCATCGCCCCCATCGCGGGCCAGGCCCGCACTATCGGCGGCGGAATGGTGTCGCTGGAGACGTAGCGCGGATACTCGATCGCCGCGGGGACCGGCGCCATCCGCGGCTGCCGGCATCCGGCGACCGCCAGCATCGCCATGCAGGAGAAGAAGATGAGCATCCGCGCGGGTCGAGGCGCGGAGGCGGCGCGGCGCGCGGGGCGGTCGGCATCTCCATCCGCCGAACGATTGGGAAGCTGGGAAAGCATGTGAGCGTCCGGCGGTGCGAAGATGCAGGGTCGGCGGCGTGGGACGGATGCCGGGCGCAGCGCAACCTTGGGGCCGCGTGGGGGCGATGGAGACGAATCCGAGTCGATCGAATCGCCCGTCCGCACTGTTACCGCCGGGAGTTGCAGCAGCGGGAAAGTGCGCGTCCACGGCGCGAAGATATTCCGTAACGGACGGCGGGGGATTATCTTCGCAGCCAATCCCCCGGACAGCACCTCCCCGGACCCAACGCACACCCCCCCTGAACATCAGGAGGAGTCCATGAATCGCAGCGCGCTCGCCCTGCTGGGGCTGCTCGCGCTTCCGCTGGCCGCGTCCGCCCAGGACCGGCCGCTCCTGGCCAACGAGCCGCCGCCCGAGCGGCTTCCCGAGTCGCGCATCTCCGTCATGCCGTACATCGGCGCGCGCGTGCCGTACACCACCGGCGACGTGGTGCTGTTCACCCAGGGCGGCGACCAGTTCCGCATCGCCACGCAGCGCGGCGGCGGGCCCATGCTGGGGGTGGACGTGATGGCGCGGGTGCGCGGGCCCATCAACGTGGTGGGCGGCGTGGCCTACTCGGGAAAGCGCGAGGACGTGCTGCGCTTCCAGGACCTGCAGGCCGACAGCTCGGTGGACGTGACCACCGACGGGCCGCGGTACTGGATGGCCAAGGCGGGCGTGGTGTTCCGCCTGGCCGACCCGGAGCCGGACAACCGCCACTTCCACCCGTCGGCGTTCATCACGGTGGCGCCGGCGCTGGTGTGGGTGGACTACGACGACGTGAGCGGCTTTCCCGACGCCGCCAACAAGTCGACCACCAACTTCGCGCTGAACCTGGGCGCCGACGCGTCGGCGCGCATCGGGCGCACGTCGCGCTGGGCGTTCACCATCGGGCTGCAGGACTTCCTGACCTTCTGGAACACCGATTCGATGACCGCCCGCGACGTGACCATCGGCGAGGCGCTGACGGGCGAGCCGGTGGTCATCGACTACGACTACAATACCTCCAACATCTTCACCCTGCGCTTCGGCGTCTCGTACCGCATCCGCTGACGCGCCGGGATCGAGGTAGATGGAAAGAAGCAGGGCGCCGCGATGGTGCGGCGCCCTGCTTCGTTTGCATTCGACCCGAACGAGGGACGTCATCCTGAGGCCGGCCACGGAGGAGCCGATCCACACACCGAAGACGGCAGGCCGAAGGATCTACAGGCGAGGTCGCACGTGCGCTGGGATCGACCCTGAACGGCTCCGCGGCGTATCTTTCGGCTGACGTGCTGGACGGGCTATGGATCCTTCGGCCTGCACGTTCCTGTGCACAGGTAGATTCCGGTGGAGCCGGCCTGAATAGAAAGTGCGCGGGCGCAGCCGGTCACCGGCGACTGAAGTCGCAGCAACAACTACGGGAAGCCTCGCAAACTGCGCGAGGCTGATTCCGCTCACTCCGCGGCCCCGGTGCTCACGACCGATCTCCTTTCATCCTCCGTGGTCGCGCGTAGCGCGGTGTTCGACTCAGGATGACGTCTCTCCTTGCGGTGGGCGTGTCGAGATCCGCCGCGGCTTACGATGCGTCGGGCTGGCGGGTCCAGATGACGACGGCGCCGCAGTCCCAGCTGCGGCGCGTGTAGTACGGGTTGAACTGCAGCGGCAGCTCCTCGCCGCGGTAGTACTCCACGCCGGCGACCTCGTCCATCGTGAGCCGCGTGATCTCGGTGTAGCGCGCCGGCTGGCCGTCCAGCCACACCGCCAGGAAGCACTTCGCGCCCTTGGAGTAGCGGTAGAGCGCGGAGATGTTGGCGCCGCGCGGGTCCACCAGGATCCCCAGCCCGCGGATGTGGTCCAGCACGCTGATGCCGGGGAGGCGCGCCAGCTCGTCGTGCGTCAGGAAGCGCCCCGGGTGCAGGTGCTGGCGCTCGTAGAAGCCGTGCCGCTCCAGCACCTGCCGCCGCACCTCGGCCGTGGCCGTCACCCCCGCGAGCGCCACCGGCCGGTCCGCGCCGCTGCCGGCGGGAAGGCGTAGCAGCACCGGCACCCGCTCGCCCGCCGCCAGCGTCACCGGGCCGAACTCCACGTCGCTCCCGCCCGCCACCCGCGCCACGATGCTGAACGTTCCCGCGCCCGGCGAAGCGAGCGTGAACCCGCCGTCGGCGCGCGTGGCCGCCTCGTCCACCACGCTGTCGCCGAGCACCAGCCGCACGAGCGCCGCGGGGATTCCGCTCGCGCCGTCCGCGCCCATCAGCCGCCCGTCCACCGCCTGCGCGGCCATCGGCGCGGCGATGGGGAGGGAGATGGAGATCAGGAGAGCGGCGAGACGCGGGCGCATGCGGATCTCGGGGGCGAGCGGAAGCGGAGACGCCGGGAAGAAGAAAGTTCGATCGTCACACGGAGTCAACGGAGCCGGCGGAGGCGTTCAGCCGGAGTCCGCATCACGGCGCCGGCGAGGCCGCGCTCGAGGTGGAGCCCGAAGGCGGCTCGGTCCAGATCGCCAGCGAGCCGCAGCGCGAGCCCGGGTCGCCCAGCATGGGGTTGAACTCCGGGGGGATGTTGTCGCGGGTGTAGTACTCCACCGCCGCGATCTCCCGCTCCGTCAGCTGGGTGAGGGGGATGTCGTTCACCGGCGCGCCGTCGATGTACACCGAGAGGTAGCAGCGCCCGTGCGGCGAGTCGGCCCCGCCGGTGATCTGCACGCGGTACAGCAGGAAGCGCCCGGAGCCGTGCGGCTCCATGCTGATCCCCAGGTCCAGGATCTTCTCGATGGGCCGCAGCCCGTGCAGCCGCACGAAGTCGTCGTGCGTCAGGAAGCGGCCCGGGTACTGGTGCTGGCGCTGGTAGAAGCCGTGCCGCTCCAGCAGGGCCCGGCGCCGCTCCGCCGTGGCGGTCAGCGGCGCCAGCGCGTAGACCGAATCCGCCGCCGTGGGCGCGTGCGCCTGGAACTCCAGCTCCTTTCGCTCCCCCGCGGCCAGCGTAACCGGCGCGAACAGCATGGCCGCGCCGCCGGCGGGCACCGCGCGCACCCGGTACATCCCCGGCGCGGCGGCGGTCAGGGTGAAGCGCCCCTCGCCGTCCGTCGTCACCTCCGCCGTCCCGGCGCCGCCCACGCCGACCAAGGCCACCCGCGCGCCGGGGAGCGGTGTCTCGCCGTCCTCCGCCAGCAGCGTCCCCTGCACCGTCTGCGCGGCCAGCGGCGGGACGATGCAGAGCGCCGCGGCGAGAAGGAGCGGGCGGGGAGATGCGAGGCGCATGGGAGATTCGAAGGCGGCGGGAGACGGTCACGGAGCCGGCCGGAGTATCGGCGATTGCAGATGAAACGTATGACGCGGCGGAATCGTAACAAGCCTCCGTCGGCCCCCCGGTCTCCATCTCCCGGACACGCCGCCCGAAGACGATGCGAACGCTCCGGCGCGTACCGGCATCCAAGGGGGGGCGGGCGCTCCGAAACTGTTGACGCACCGGCCAGCGGACGCTAACCTGCTCCGTGTGCTAACCTTTTAGCACTCAGAACTCCGGTCCCTCCCCGAAGATGATGCGCATTCCGCACTTCCTCAACCGCGCGCCGCTGGCCGCCCTGGCGGCGGGCGCGCTGGCCGCGGCGCCCGCCCCGGCGCAGGTGACGCCGGCGTCGCACCCCGGCCAGCCCGCCGGGCACACCAGCGGCGGACCCACGCCGCAGGTGGCCGCCGTCCGGCGCACCGACCCCATCTCCATCGACGGAAAGCTGGACGAGCCGGTCTGGACGAGCGCGCCCGCCGCCACCGATTTCCGCCAGCAGGACCCCAACGAGGGGCAGCCCGCCACGCAGCGCACCGAAGTGCGCCTGGCGTACGACGACGAAGCCCTGTACATCGGCGCGCGGATGTACGACTCGCTGGGGGCGGCCGGGGTGCGCACCCGCCTGGCCCGCCGCGACGAGGAGCCCGAGGGCGACTTCATCCAGCTCATCTTCGACACCTACCACGACCACACCGGCCGCACCGTGTTCTGGGTGAACCCGTCGGGCGCCCGGTCCGACGCGGGCCAGGCCTCGCCCTCGGCCGACCCGTCGTGGGACCCGGTGTACAGCGTGGAGACGCGCGTGGACTCGGCCGGGTGGACGGCCGAGTTCCGCATCCCCTTCAGCCAGCTGCGCTTTCCGCGCGACAGCGTGCAGACCTGGGGGATGCAGCTGTGGCGCTTCATCGAGCGCCGCAACGAGATGGACATGTGGTCGTTCTGGGGGAAGAACGAGTCCGGCGGCCCCAGCCGCTTCGGGCACCTGGCGGAGCTGCACGTGCCCCGGCAGCGGCGCTCGGTGGAGCTGCTGCCGTACGCACTGGCGCGGCAGAGCTTCGTGCGCCCCCTCCAGCCGGGAAGCCCGTTCGAGAGCACCCACCAGTCCACCTGGCGCGTGGGCGGCGACGTGAAGGCGCTGCTCACCAGCACGCTCACGCTCGACGCCACCATCAACCCCGACTTCGGGCAGGTGGAGGTGGACCCGGCGGTGGTGAACCTGAGCCAGTACGAGACCTTCTTCGACGAGAAGCGCCCCTTCTTCGTGGAGGGAAGCGGCCTGTTCGGCTTCGGCGACTTCAACTGCCACTTCTGCAGCAACATCTCGTCGATGTCGCCGTTCTACTCGCGGCGCATCGGGCGGTCTCCGCAGGGGTTCGTCTCGCAGCCCGCCGTTTTCACGCACAGCCCCGAGAGCAGCACCATCCTGGGCGCGGCCAAGGTCAGCGGGCGCCTGGGGAACGGCCTCCAGGTGGGGGTGCTGGACGCGGTCACCCGCTCGGAGCGGGCGCTGGCGCAGGACTCGGACGGCGACCAGTTCACCGAGCAGGTGGAGCCGCCCACCAACTACTTCGTGGGGCGGGTGAAGCGGAACCTGCGCGGCGGCAACCTGACGGTGGGCGCCATCGGCACCAGCGTGTACCGCGGCTTCGACAGCGACGCGCTGCGCGACCTGATCCCGCAGCGCGCCGAGGCGCTGGGCGCCGACTGGAACTGGTACTGGAACAACCGCGCCTGGTCGCTGATCGGCAACTTCGTGGTCAGCGAGGCGGGCGGCGACAGCGCGTCGGTGCTGCGGCTGCAGCGCTCGTCGGCGCGCTACTTCCAGCGCCCGGACCGGGGGCAGGGAAGCAACGGCTTGTTCAGCGACCGCTTCGAGCCGGGCGCCACCTCGCTGCGCGGCTTCGGGGGATACACGCGGCTGGCCAAGGACGCGGGCCCCTGGCAGTTCGAGACGGCGGTGGACTACCGCAGCCCCGGCTTCGAGGTGAACGACCTGGGCTTCCTGCCGCGCGCCGACTATGTGTGGATGAACGCCAACCTGCTGCGGGTGTGGAACAAGCCCACGCGCCACTACCGCAGCCTGGTGGCCATCGCGGGCTCGCAGCAGCAGGTGAACTTCGACGGCGACCTGACCGGGCGCGACCTGCACGCCTACCTGGGCGGCCAGTTCCCCAACTACTGGAACGTGAACGGCTTCGTCATCTGGAACAGCGCGCTGAGCGACGACCGGCTCACGCGCGGCGGCCCGGTGGTGCGCACGCCGTCGGACCTCACCGGGTACCTGAACGTGAGCACCGACAGCCGCAAGGCGGTGGTGTTCAGCACCAACCCGTACTACAGCACCAGCACCGACGGCACGCACGCCTGGTCGGCCAACCTGAGCATGCGGGTGAAGCCCGCGTCCAACGTGCAGCTCTCGGTGGGGCCCGCGTACAGCATGAACCAGGTGCGCACGCAGTTCATCACCCGCCTGGAGGACCCCACGGTCACGAACTTCTTCGGCGAGCGCATCGTGTTCTCGGACCTGGAGCAGCACCAGCTGTCCATGAACACGCGCCTCAACTGGACGTTCAGCCCCACGCTCACGCTGGAGGTGTTCGCGCAGCCGCTCGTCGCGAGCGGGAGCTTCAGCCGCTTCAAGGAGTTCGCGGCGCCGCGCTCCATCCGCAAGACGGTGTACGACGACCGGCAGATCTCGCCCATCGTGGACGACGGCGCGACCATCGGCTACACGCTGGACCCGGACCGCAACCCGGCCACGGCCAACTTCACCCTGCCCAACCCGGACTTCAACTTCCGCAGCCTGCGCGGCAACGCGGTGCTGCGCTGGGAGTACCGGCCGGGATCCACGCTCTTCTTCGTGTGGCAGCAGCAGCGCAGCGGGGTGGAGTCGTTCGGCGACTTCCGCTTCGGCCGCGACGCCCCGGGCGTGTTCAACGCCCCGCCCGACAACGTGTTCGTGGTGAAGTTCAGCTACTGGTTCGGCCGCTGAGCTGAACTGCAGGAATCTCACTCGGAGGGACTGGAGGCCGCAGACGAAAACCGCGCTCGCGGTGATTTCTCTGCGGCCGCTGCGTGATCCGGATCCGGAAATCATTCCGCGTCGCACCCGCCCGACGTCATCCTGAGTCGAACACCGCGCTACGCGCGACCACGGAGGATGAAAGGAGATTGGTCGTGAGCACCGGGGCCGCGGAGTGAGCGGATCAGCCTCGCGCAGTTTGCGAGGCTTCCCGTAGTTGTTGCTGCGACTTCAGTCGCCGGTGACCGGCTGCGCGCGGAACTTTCTATTCAGGCCGGCCACACCGTAATCAGCGTCTGCGCGGTAGCTTGCAGGCCGAAGGATCCATAGCCGCGGCAGCACGTGATTCGACGGCCTGCACCGTTTTCCATGCCGGATCGGGTCCGATGCGAACTCCGGGAGAAGGACCGGTGCGTCCGACCCACTCACGTGCTGCCGCACCCACAGATCCTTCGGCCTGCCAGGTGTTGTGCCGATGCGAGTTGCGGTGTGGTCGGCCTCAGGATGACGTCCGGGCGGGTGCAGTGTGGATGCAGAAGCCGATCTCCCTCTTGCCGCGCCGCCGCCGGGGTGGGAACATCAGGCGAATGGGGGGAGATGCGGATCCACGGCGGAACGGGCGAAGTGGCGGACGAGACGGCACGATCCAGCGGGATGGAGGAAGCGCGCTCCGGGGCCGGTGACATGGTCCTGAGCGCGTTCTGCTTCAGCGTGATGAGCCTGATGGTGAAGCTGGCCGGCACGCGCATCCCCAGCCAGGAGGTGGTGTTCGTCCGCGCCGTGATCTCGCTGGCGATGGCGTACGTGCTGGTGATCCGCGCCCGCGTGGGAAACTGGGGGCACCGCAAGGGGCTGCTGGTGCTGCGCGGCTGGGTGGGGTTCCTGGCGCTGTCGTGCTTCTTCTACGGCATCATCCACCTGCCGCTGGCCGACGCCACGGTCATCCAGTACACCAACCCCGTGTGGACCGCGTGGCTGGGATGGTGGCTGCTGGGCGAGGCGCTGACCGCGGGCGAGGCGGTGCTGAGCGGCGCGGGCCTGCTCGGCGTGCTCCTCATCGCCCGGCCGACGGTGCTGTTCGGCGGGGTGGGCGCGGCGCGGCTGGACCCGTTCGCCGTGGGCGTGGCGCTGGCGGGGGCGCTCTTCTCGGCGTCGGCGTACGTGAGCGTGCGCAAGCTGAGCCGCACCGAGCACCCGCTGATGATCGTCTTCTACTTCACCCTGGTCACCGTGCCCGCCTCGCTCCCCGGCGCGCTGGCGGGCGCGGTGATGCCGCGCGGCCGGGAGTGGGCGCTGATGGTGGGCGTGGGGGTGATGGCGCTGCTCGGGCAGGTGTTCCTCACCCGCGGCCTGCAGCGCGAGCCCGCCGGCCGCGCCACGGCCATCGGCTACGCGCAGATCCTCTTCGCCGCGACGTGGGGGATGGCGTTCTTCGACGAGTGGCCGGACGCGCTGAGCCTGGCGGGCGCCGCGCTGGTGCTGGTGAGCGTGGTCGTCCTCGCGCGCCGGCGCGGCCGCCCCGACGTCCGCGCCGCCCGCGCGGAGGAGGGCACGGCGGAGGCGGTGTGATCCCCAAAATTTATTTGCAGTTACCTCTCCCAGCGGTTTTGGGAGAGGTCGAAAAATGGAGGGGAGAAGACGGCGGTTTGTCTTCTCCCCTCCATTTTTCGGGTGAGGGCCCCGCGGCGCCCGGGGACACGCGCTTCGATCCGGATGCGAGCTCGGGAGACACGATCACATTCGCGAAAAGGGAGCATCCCGGCGAGGGACACTCCCTTTTCGTCGGACCGCTGACGGGCGGTTTCTTCAGCCGGCTGCGGCTGCGTCCAGCCGGAGCAGCGTCTGCCCGCCGGGATAGGCCAGGCGCAGCACCGCGTCGCGCCCGTCGGCGGTGCGGCTCACGTCCAGCTGCGTGACCGCCTCGATGCTGTGCGTCAGGTGCTCCAGCGGGCCGCCGTCGCTCAGCATCAGCTCCACCCGGCCGTGGCGCGGCTCGAAGGCGGCGCCGCGGAAGTGCAGCTCCATCTCGGCCCACTGCGCCCCCAGCTCGGGGTCGTCCACCTCCAGGCGCGTCACGCGGCCCGCGTTGCGCCGGGAGAACTCCTTCAGCATCTGCGGCCACTGGCCGCGCTCCGCCACCGCGGTCATCGGTCACCTCGACTGCTGCGCGTTCCCCCAATCCGCGGCGCTCCCGCGGCCACGGCTCCGGATGAGGAAGATGCCACGGACCCCGTGCGGGAAAGGTCGGGCACGCCCCAACTCCGGTGTAGGGCAAAGCTCGACAGCTGCGCCACTTCCCGCCCGCCCCGCCCGCGCTTACCTTCGTCCCCGACTCCCCCGCTCGATCGCGCCCGAAACCCCGAACCATCGCCGCCCGCGACCCCGATGAGCAGCGTCCTCCCCCCCGGAACGGACGAGCTTTCGCGCCTGCTGCTGGACAGCGTGCGCGACGAGGCCATCTTCGCCCTGGACCCGTCGGGCCGCATCACCCGCTGGAGCCCCGGCGCGCGCGAGGTGATCGGCTACGACGAGGCCGAGGTGCTGGGCGCGCACTTCTCCCGCTTCTACACCCCCGACGACGTGGCGCTGGGGATCGCCGAGCGCGAGCTGCGGCGCGCCGAGCAGAAGGGGCGCTCCGAGGCCGAGGGGTGGCGGGTGCGCAAGGACGGCTCGCGCTTCTGGGGGCAGATCGTGACCACCGCGCTCCGCGACGAGGGCGGGCGGCTGGTCGGCTACGGCCGCGTGGTGCGCGACGTGACCGAGCGGCTGCGCTTCGAGGAGGCCATCCGCCTGTCCGAGGCCAAGTTCTCCGGCATCATCTCCATCGCCACCGACGCGGTGGTGTCGGTCGACGAGGAGCTGCGCATCGTCCTGTTCAACCAGGGCGCGGAGAAGATCTTCGGGTGGACGGCGGGCGAGGTGATGGGCCGGCCGCTCTCCATCCTCCTTCCCGAGCGCTTCCGCGACAGGCACGACGCGCATCTCCACCACTTCGCGCAGGGGCCGGTGGCGGCCAAGCGGATGGGCGAGCGGCAGGAGATCTTCGGGCTGCGCAAGGACGGGTCGGAGTTCCCCGCCGAGGCCAGCATCTCGCGGCTGGAGCTGCCCGGCGCGCGGCTGCTGACCGCGGTGCTGCGCGACGTCACCGAGCGCAAGCAGGCCGAGGAGGCGGTGGCCCGCGCGCTGGTGCGCGAGCAGGAGGCGCGCGCCGAGGCCGAGGCTGCGGGCGAGCGGATGCGCTTCCTGGCCGACGCGGCGGCGCGGCTCTCCGAGTCGCTGGACCGCGAGACGGTGCTGCGGACGCTGGCGCGCGTGGCCGTGCCGCTGCTGGGCGACTGGTGCGTGGTGGTCCTGCGCGAGGACGACGGGCAGGCGCGCCGCGTGGCCGCCTGCCACCGCGACCCGGAGCGCGAACCGCTGATGCAGGAGCTCACCGGGCTCCCGGTGGACTTGGCCCCGGCGCACCCGGTCGCCCGGGCGATGGAGACGCGCGAGCCGGTGCTGGTGGCCGACGCTCCCGAGGAGTGGATCGCCCGGATCGCGGCCGGGGAGGAGCACGCGCGCATCCTGCGCGAGCTGGGGATGCACGCCGTGCTCGCGATTCCGCTCGTGGTGCGCGACCAGGTGATGGGCGCGCTGGAGCTGGTGATGTCGTCCGCGGCGCGCCACTACGAGCCGGGGCGGGTGGAAGTGGCGCGGGAGCTGGCCTCGCGCGCGGCGCTGGCAGTGGAGAACACGCGCCTGTACGGCGCGGCGCAATCCGCCATCCGCGCCCGCGAGGACGTGCTGCACGTGGTCAGCCACGACCTGGGCAACTCGCTGTCGGCCATCATCATCAACACCACCGTCCTCCTGCGCACGCTTCCCGAGGAGGAGGCGAACGAGGACCTGCGCAAGCGCATCGCCAGCATCCGCGACCTCGCGCGGCGGATGCAGCGGCTGCGGCAGGACCTGCTGGACGTGGCCAGCATCGAGACCGGCCAGCTCGCGATCGAGTGGGACCTGTGGGATCCGGCCGGGCTGGCGGCCGAGGCGCTGGAGTCGTTCGCCGGGTTGGCGGGGGAGAAGGGGCTGCGGCTGGAGAGCGAGGTGGCGCCCGGGCTGCCGCAGCTGGAGGGCGATCGCGAGCGCATCATGCAGGTGCTGGCCAACCTCCTGGGCAACGCGGTGAAGTTCACCCCCCAGGGCGGGCGCGTGGGGCTGCGCGTGACTGCGGGTGGCGACGAGGTGCGCTTCGACGTGAGCGACACCGGCCCCGGCATCCCCGCCGAGCACCTGGACCGGGTGTTCGACCGCTTCTGGAAGGTGCGCAGCGCCAACCGGCAGGGCGCCGGCCTCGGCCTCGCCATCGCCAAGGGGATCGTGGAGGCGCACGACGGGCGGATCTGGGTGGAGAGCGAGGCCGGCCGCGGCAGCACCTTCTCCTTCACCCTCCCCATCCGCGAGGGAATGACGGAGATCGAGGAGGACGAGTAGAACGGGTTGATGCTGCATCCTCCGTCACCTCGAACATCCTCCGTCACCCTCCGCCGCGACGCCCGATGACGTCATCCTGAGGCCGGCCACGCCGCAACCTGCGTCCACGCAAAGGCTTGGCAGGCCGAAGGATCTATCGCCCGTCCAGCACGTCGGCCTGTCGAGACGCACGTCAGCCGGCACATCTCCCATGATCGAAGCCCCTTCTCCGCGACTCGTCGGAGGAGGGGCTTCATCGCTTTCCGGCATCCCCGGAGCGGTTTCGCGCCGGGGCCTTCATCTCCCTGTGCCTTTCCCCCGACAGCAGGAGAAGCGGGAAGCAACGGCACGCCTCCGCGAGCCGCAAGTTCCGCCGAGGGTATGCTTTGTGCGCCGCGGACGGGCGATGAGCACACGATCCGATCCCGTTCCCGGCGACCGCCGGCAGGACCCCCACCGCGCGAGCGGGGCGGCGGCCGACGCGCGCTTCCGCCTGTTCCGCTGGGTGGGCGAGCACGTGCGCGGCTTCCACGCGGCCGTGGGCGCGCTGCTGTTCGTGGGGTTGGCCATCATCCTGGTCTGCGTCACCCTCTTCGCCGCGCTGGCCGACGAAGTGATGGAGGGCGACACGCTCCCCTTCGATCGCGCGGTGCTGCTGTGGATGAACCGGCACGCCACGCCGCCGCTCACCGGGCTGGCGCTGGACGTGACGGCGCTGGGCGCGGGGACGGTGGTGTGGCTGGTGGTGGTGGTGTCCAGCGTGTACCTGTGGGCCAGCCGGCACCGCTGGTCGGCGGCGCTGCTCTGGGTGTCGATCCTGGGGTCGGGACTGATCAACACCATCATGAAGCTGTTCTTCCAGCGCGAGCGGCCGCACCTGTTCCCGTGGCGCGTGCCGTACGCCGGGCTGTCGTCGTTCCCGTCTGGGCACTCGATGACGTCGATGGTGTGCTATGCCACGCTGGCGTACCTCATCGCGCGCCTGGTCCCGTCGCGGTTCCTGCGGCGCTTCACCATCGGCGTGGCGGCGCTCATCATCGTGCTGATCGGGCTGTCGCGGATGTACCTGGGCGTGCACTACCCCACGGACGTGGCGGCCGGGTTCATCATGGGGCTGGCGTGGGCGTCGTTCTGCGCGCTGGGGCTGGAGGCCATCCGCTTCTTCCGCCACCGCGAGCCGCAGGTCGCCGCGCAGGAGCAGGACCTCGACGCCACCGCCACCGACGGCCCCACGGGCGAGGACGAGGAGCGCGCACCGGAGGCCGCCTGAGAGCGGATGTGCGGAGCCGTCGGAACCCGGCCCTGCAGCCATTCGCCACCGGCGGCTGAAGCCGCGGCAACAACCACGGGAAGCCTCGCAAACCGCGCGAGGCTGTTCGGCTCGGAAGCCGGCTCCGGCGGTGAAGGACGCCTCCCTCTCACCATCCCGGGATGCGCGCGGCGATTAAGAAAAGCGGGCCGCATCGTGTTTCGATGCGGCCCGCTTTCGTTTCTGTGGATGGAGATGCCGCTCACGTCGCGGCGACGGCGACGCCCTCCTTCTTCTCGGGGGCGGCGGGCTCGTCCTCCTCGCGGCGCGGGCCGATGCCGAAGCTCAGGAAGAAGGTGCCGAGGACGAGCGCGGCGCTGGTCCAGAACGGATACCCCGTCCCCATGTGCTGGAAGGTCCATCCGGCCAGCAGCGGGAACAGCACGCGCGCCGCCCCGCCGTAGCTCTGCTGCACCCCCATCATCACCCCCCGCTCGCGCGGCTCGATCACCTGCGACAGCAGCCCGGTCACGCAGGGGAAGGTGAACGCCGTGCCCAGCGGCAGCAGGGCGATCACCAGCGCGAACACCACGATCCGCGGCTCCATCGACACGCCGAAGGGGAGCGCCACCGGCCACCCGGTACGGATGGTGGCGGTGAGCGGGATCAGCCCCAGCCCCAGCACCAGCAGCGCCTGCCCGATGCGCGCCAGCCGCGCCTCGCCGAAGCGGTCCACCGCGGGCCCCAGCAGGAACGCCCGCACCAGCACCGAGATGGCCCCGTTCCAGGCGAAGAAGTAGCCGATGGTCTTGTCGGTGATGCCGAAGCGCACCGCCAGGAACAGCGCCAGCACCGCGGTGAAGCCGGAGAAGGCGCCCATCGCGATGGCGTAGATCCAGATGAGCCGCGGCGCCGGCTCGCCCGGGTGGGTGAGCACGTTCAGCGTGGCCGCGGCCGGCTTCACCACCGCCACCTTCGACTCCTGCATGGCCGGGACGTGCGACTCGCGCACGAACATCCACACGAAGCCGATGTTGGCCGCGCAGAGCACGGCCGCCAGCACCCCCGGCGCCCGCGCGCCGTAGAAGGCCAGGCTCAGCGACCCCAGCGCCGGCCCGATGCTCACCCCCAGGTTGGTGGCCGCCGAGAGCCACCCCAGCGCCCGGGCGCGGTCGCGCGGCTCGGTGCTGTCGGCCACGTACGCCTGGATCACCCCCACCGTGCCCCCGCCCGCGCCCTGCACGATGCGCGAAAGGAAGAGGAGGAGGAGGTAGAACCCGGCCGAGTGCCCATGCCCGCTGGGCAGGCTGGCCCACGCGAAGATCAGGTACGCGGCGACCGACGCCGTGAGCGCGGTCAGCAGCACCGGGCGCCGGCCGTAGCGGTCCGAGAAGCGCCCCCAGAGCGGCGCGCTCAACAGCTGCGCCAGCGAGAACGAGGAGATCAGCGCGCCCACCACGAAGCCGCCGGCGCCCAGCCGCGTGGCCACGAACGGGAGCTGAGGGACGATCATCAGCAGCCCCATCATGTCCACGAACGCGGCGAACATCAGCGCGGTCAGGTTGCCGCGGCCGTTGCGCCTGGTGCGTTGCTCTTCGCTGATAGCCGGTGCCACCCGAATCCCGGGTTCGTGAGGAGAGACAAAGGTTCTGCGGAACGTACCCGCGCCCGCCGGGCCCGTCAATCGACCGCGCCCGGCCGCGTCACCTCGGGGGCGACGCGGCCGGCGCCGGCTGGCGGAGGATGGGGTAGACGGCGGCGTCCTTCAGCCACGCGTCCAGCAGCCCCCAGGTGGCGAACCCGTCGTCGGAGCGCGGCTCCAGCAGCGTGAACGCCAGGCGCCCCAGCGGCTGGTCGGCCGGCACGCGCAGCCATCCGCCGGCGGGACGTGCATCGGACACCCGCCACGCGCCGAAGATCCGCCGCTCGCGGTGCCCCTCGCTCTCGCTCCGCGCCGTGGCCGCCGAATCGATGCGGAACGCCTCCACCGCTCCCGTCACGGAGGCGACGCGCTCGAAGCGGATGCCGTGCGCCGCCAGCCGCTCGGCCACGTCGCGCAGCGTGTCGGGAACGAGCCAGGCGGCGGGGGCGCGCTCCGTCTCCGCCGCGTCGTAGGCGGTGAACTCGGGCATCCGCTCGGGGCGCACCACGTCGCGGCGGCGCCACATCACCTCGCCACTGTAGGGGTTCCGCTCCTCGCTCACCTCGCCCATCAGGATCGGGTTCGGACCCGTGCGCCGGAGCCGCGCCGTCACCGCCAGCGTCGTTCCCACCACCGAGCGCCGGTCCGCCTCCACGGTGACGCGGCGGATCCGCGAGGCGTTCTGCGCGGCCCAGTCCAGCACCTCTTCCACGAAGCGCTTCTGCACCTCCACGCGCTCGCGGAAGGTGAGGTACGAGTAGGTCTCGCTGAGGATGCCGAAGCGGTTGCGCAGCCCCCAGTAGTGGTTGCTGAAGCGCGGCCGCCAGTCGTACGTGTACCACCCGCGCTCGGCGCCCGGCCCCGCCGCCCACGGACTCTCCGGCGCGGGCACGTTGCCGTAGTCGTGGAAGTCGTACCCGTACTTCCGCTTCGCCGACGCGGTGACCGCCGGGAGCCATTCGTCGCGAAGAATGGAGACGATGGCCGGGTCGGTGTTGGGATGCAGCGGCGGCGCGAAGGTCAGCTGGTACGCGTGGAGAGTGCCGTCGGTGGTGTGCAGGTCGACCAGCACCTGCGGGTCGTACGCCTGCATCAGCAGCGCCTGCGACCGCGCCTCGGGCGTCTCCAGCTTGCTGAAGTCGCGGTTGATGTTGAGCCCCTGCGCGTTCGGCCGCGTCCCCATCCCCGCGACGGGTCCGTGCTGCTGCGGCCGGTTGTTCAGCGCGATGCGCTCGTTGCCGTCGGGGTTGAAGATCGGGGCCACCAGCAGCACCAGCGAGTCCGTCCACGCCCGGTGCCGCCCGGCCGCGATGTCGCGCAGGATCTCGAGCAGCGCCTCCTTTCCCTCCACCTCGCCCGCGTGGATGTCGCCCTGCAGGTAGACGACCGTCTTCCCGCTCGCTCGCACCGCGGCCGACGACGCGTCCCCGGGCGTGCCGGCGACGGCCAGCGGGAGCGCCCGCCCCTCCCACGAGTACCCGAACGTGGTCAGGTGGATGAGCGGCGACGCGCGCCCCACGGTGTCCAGGAACGCCAGCACGTCCGCATACCGGCTGGTCTCGCGGAAGTCCGTCCGCTCCGCCCGCGTGAGCGGCCCGCCCTGCGCCGCCGCGGCAGTGGAGATCGCGGAAAGGAGGATCGGAACCAGCAGCAGCCGTCTGCGCATCGTCGTGCGGGAGCGGAGGGGGATCGGGATGCGATCAGCGATGGGACAACGTACGGCATGGCGATGTGGGCGCAACAATCTCCCCCACTTGCCCGTTTACTCCGGGTGTGTTTATCTTCCCCGGTGTACAGATGATACGGGTGGTCAAAGCGGACGGGACGCTCGCGAATCCCGTGATCAGATGGGCCCGGGCTCCCCGCCCACCGGGTTCTACGTCCGCTGCGTGCACGACCGGGTGGTCTACCGGCGCGAGGTGATGCGGACGCCGATTCGCACACTGGCCGCGGAGATCAAGATCTCCAAGAGCGCGGTCGACGCATTCTACAAATCCCGGACGTATCCTGGAAAAGTCTGGCCCAAGCTGAGGGATTGGTACATGGGACAGCGAGAGAGACAGCTCGACGATTACCAGACCCCGCCCGAGAACCACCTCCTGAGCGCCCTGCATACGCTCAGCACCTTCCCGCGCGAGCGTCGCGCGGAGGCAATGCGGGTGATGGCGGAGAACTACAGATCGCTGAACCAGGCGATGGGACTGCCGGTACCCGAGTGGGTCGGGATGCTCTCGGAGATGGCCCGGCGCGAGCAGATCTCCGGGCCCAGCGACGAACCCGAACTTCGCATCCCTCTGCCGCGGAAGCCGGACCACTGAGCGACCGAATGCAGACCGCCCTCGCCGAATCCGGCGGGGGCGGTCTGCGTGAGGACAACTTCACCCACTTGTCCGTTTACTCCGGGTGTGTTTATCTTCCCCAGTGTACAGATGATACGGGTGGTCAAAGCGGACGGGACGCTCGCGAATCCCGTGATCAGATGGGCCCGGGCTCCCCGCCCACCGGGCCTTACGTCCGCCTCGTGCACGACCGGGTGGTCTACCGGCGCGATGTGATGCGCACGCCCATCCGCACGCTGGCTGCGGAGATCGGCATCTCGAAGAGCGCGGCCGACCACTTCTACAAGCATCGGTCGCCCGAAAAAAACTGGCCCAAGCTGAGGGATTGGTACATGGGACAGCGAGAGAGACAGCTCGACGACTACCAGACCCCGCCCGAGGAAATTCTCTTCAGCTCTCTGCACACCTTCGTTACCGTGCCGAAGGGCATGCGCGGGGAAGTGATGCGTGACGTGGCGGAGAGCTATCGTTCCATCTTCCTGAAGCACCGTCTCCCCGTTCCGGACTGGGTGATGCTGCTGACGGATACCGCGCAGCGGGAGCTGAGCTCCGGGCCGAGCGACGAGCCGGACCTCCGCGTCCCATCGCCGCCAAAGCCGGAGCACTGAGCGACCGAACGCAGACCGCCCCCGCCGGATCCGGCGGGGGCGGTCTGCGTTTTCATGCGACGGCGTTCCGCTCACTGGAACGGGCTGCTCTCCCACGAGCCGTACATGGGGTTGGGGAGAAGGACCCAGCTGCGGCCGAACTCGGCCAGCGCGGAGGGCGGCTGGGTGAGCACCGCCTGCGACAGGCCGGGGAAGTCCTGGATGTTGTCGCCCACCCACATCAGCACTTTCAGCGGCGGCAGGCTGGTGCCCGTGCCCGTGCGCACCTGCCCGAAGCGCGGGTTCTTGTCGCTCTGCCCCTGCACGCGGCAGAGCACCACGTCGAACGCGATGGCGACCCTGCGCAGGTTGTCGCGCGTCTGCGGGCAGACGTCGTCGTCGCGGTTGGTGACGATGGCCACGCGCCCGCCCAGCTCGTGCACCAGCCGCGTGAACTCCGCCGCGCCGGGGGTGGCGGGCGCCGCCTCCTCGTTCACCCACGCCGCCCAGCTCTCGCTGGAATAGCCCTGCCCCTGCGGGTTGCGGCGGAACTGGTAGGTGGAGTTGTCCAGCACCGTCTCGTCGGCGTCCATGACCACCGCCCAGGTGCCGCGGCGCTCGCCGGCCGCCAGCTGGCGCAGCCGCTCGCCCGCCCAGCGGTAGGTCTGCACGAACAGGGCGGTGCGCTCGGCCGAGTTGCGCCACCAGTGGATGGCGCCCACCGCCCCCGTCGGCGGGATCGGCGCCTGCAGCCGCGGCGGATTCTCGGGGATGGGCACGGGGTGCGGCGGCCGCGGCTCGCGGCGCTGCTCCGCGGGCGCGGGCGCCGGTGCGGGCGCGGGCGGCGGCGGCGGCGTGCAGGCGGACGCGGCTGCGAGGAGCAGGAGGAGGGAAGCTCGGCCGGTCATGGCGGTCTCCATCTAGGTCGTGCGTGCGTCGGGATGTCGGCTGACGGAGGATGCACGGGCCGCGCCGGAGCCGCATCTCTCCGCATCTCCCACTCTGTCCGGCCGGGCTTGTTCCGCGCCGCGGCGGGGCGATACGTTGCGGTCTTCCGACGTACTCCTGGTTGACCCATCCGCACCCAGCCGACCGCGATGATCCCGAGCCGATCCGCCGCCCTCTGCGCCGCGCTGCTCCTGGCCGCCTGCGCGCCGGCCGCCACCCGCCCCGCCGCGCCGATCCGCGACCCCGAGTCGCTGATCCGCGCCATGCACGACCGCTACCCCAACTGGTACCGCAACCTGGCCTTCACGCAGAAGACCACGCAGCACCGCGGCGACTCGACGGTGGTGCAGACGTGGAAGGAATACGGGAAGATGCCGGGCCGGCTGCGCATCGAGACCGACCTGACGGGGAACAACGGGGTGATCTACGCGCGCGACAGCCTGTACGTGGTGCGCAACGGCCAGCTGGCCATGAAGCGCGCCGAGCGCAACGCGCTGATGGTGCTGGGCTTCGACGTGTACGCGCAGGACCCGGCCACGTCGATCCGCATCCTCACCGAGGAGAAGTTCCTCCCCGGCACGCTGCGCACCGACACCTGGGAGGGCCGCCCCGCCTGGGTGGTGACGGCGACGGACACCACCGGCGGCAGGCACGAGTTCTGGGTGGACGCCGAGCGGCTGCTGTACGTGCGCTCCGTAGAGCCCGGCCCCGGCGGGCAGACGCTGGACGTGCGCTTCGAGAACTACCAGCCGCACGGCGGGGGATGGGTGGCCGAGCGCGTGGACATCCGCATGAACGGCCGCACGGTGCAGATGGAGGAGTACTCGGACGTGCGCACCGACCTGGAGATCCCCGAGACGGCGTACGACCCCGCCACCTGGAGCGCGCCGCGCCCGTGACGGATAGATCTCTCCCGGACGAGAGGACACGGAAGAACCCTTCTCCGTGTCCGCTCGCGTGTTTTCTGTACGAGCCCAGAGAATTGTCGGAGAACACAAAGGTAGAGCAGCGTGGCTTTCGCCCCGAGAGAGGAGTTCGTTTCCACGGCATTCACGTGTCCAATGGCAACTCTTCTTGAATCGTAAACGGGTCTTCGCCTTTGAATTCCGATCCCGTCCGTAAACGGTTTACGAACCGGCGCTGAAGAGAGGTGAACCGCTGAAAGATTTTCGATCGTGATGTAGCCCCGAACTCCAGCGGGTTATTGTGTATCTGGACGGTGTTCCAGTTTTGTTGAATCTGCAAGAAAGGTTTGTACTCGGAGGTTGCAGCGGCCAATAACACCTTCCGTACCTTCAAGAGTATATCGTTTTGACCTTTGGGGCCAATTACAGACCACGATGCTTCACACGTTCGGGCGCAGAGATCTCGGAGCTGAATTTCCGGAATGCGCTTCGTCATTAGAGCAAGGACGTGCGGTAGTACGATATCGGCCACCTCCCACAGCGCGGACTCAGCATCGATCGGGATAAAGCTGTTAGGAACCGTGTCCCAATCGATAAAGAGACCCGTGGTAAAGTGATTGTTCAAATCCTCGACATGTAACGAGTTATGCACCAGTCGTAGACCCTTGGGTGTCTTTACGATCAGGGCAAAGTTGTATGGGCCTCGATCAATCCCGATCTGAAGAGAGGTTGTGTATTTTTCATCTCCATTGACCACCATGCTACACGTTTCGAGCGCGCTTAGAGGAAAACCCGACCGACCAAGGACTTCGGTAGTGACCTCACTGTACCGCGCCAATTGGTCTGCTTCTGTGTTCTTTCCCGATTTTATTTCTAGTATGAGAGTGTTGTGAGTTATAGAAGAAGTCAGGATCAGTTCTGGGCATATAGTAATCTTACGCTGATCAGCCGTGAAAAACGTTATCGTCTTCTCAATAGCAACGTCACGATATCCAAATACGTGGAGCACTCGCGGTAATCCAACGACACCGCGAGACATTCCGATCCACGCATTTAGAAGCAGCCTGTTAAAACTCGAAGACGCTTCTTCCATCTCCATCCTCTGCCTTGATTAGTGCGTCGTAATGATGTTGGAGATTCGTGTACAGTCGAATTATAGTATTTCCACAAGCATCAGTTGGCAAATACACCCGCATATACTCCGGGGTAAGTTCGAACCTCATGTTGCTTCCCACGTGTAAATCGATGGCTTCCACAGTATAAAAGCGACTATTCCGAACTACTGGAACACCCCATAGTCGGAATGGCTCACGAGCAGAAAAAAGCCCGCTGCAGAACAAATCAAGATGCTTAATCGGTTTGGCGAACAAGAAATTTAGGGGCTCGCCTTGGAGTGTCGGTGTGCCTTCATTCAGAACCATCCTGAGTGGATACCGCGCCTCTACCTTTCTTATAGCGGTCGAATATACATCTACGATGTGATTGACCAGACCCAAGTGGGTCGAGAATGAGCCGCCCCGGGCAGTGATCTTCCCATCGTACTTTACATCTTGAAGATTGCTTCGATCCCCGCCATCTCCGTCTACACGAATCCGAATCTTTGAGAGAGTAGTTGCATTAGGGAGGGAGTCCTGTGCCCTCAAGGCACCGAGCACCTGTCGCGCGCTACTCCCCCAGAACTGCATACGAAGAACTTCTATCGGGGCTTCGGGCGTATCAAAGTCGACGTCCCTCAGCACGCGACGGTCGTATGCCAAGCCCAATCCGCGTAGCGGGCCAATCGATGAGAGTTTCTCAAGGAGTTGTGACGGCATCCAAGCGCGGTCGAGCTCCGTCCCAGCGGAAAACATCGCGCTGACGAAAGGCCCCAGAGCTTGGCTAGAGCTCATTGAGTGCAAGAGCCAAAAGCGTGGATTGGAAACGTCCAAGTATGCTGTCAGCGAACGCTTCCCGCTATGCCCCTGAATGGTAAACAGTTCCGCATCGTCGCTTTCATAGAGAGTTGCATCAACAGAGAGTTGCCGCTTCCGGGTCTGGAAGAGACTCAGCGCAAAATCGTTCGCCTGTGTTTGGGTTGCTCCGTCGGGAATAGCAGCCTCAACAATATATGTCTTTACGACAGTACTGTCGGCGTCTGACTCTGGCCCGCGGAGCGTACGCGCAAAGCCGGGCTCCCGCATCGCATGCTCAAGCATGGAAACGAGATCAAGACGTGAGAGCACCCGGAGATTTGCGTCCATCTCGGCCATGTTGAAAGTGCGCAAATGGACGTTAGAAGTCGGTGTAGCGGCTTTTACCATAAACCGCGGAGTGCAGGAGCACAATGCCAGCTTTCCTATATACTCTGCGCTTACGCTCCTACGAAGCGGCCATCATCTACCGCCCCGGGGCGGGGAAGACGGCGCGGCTCTCGTGGCCCTCGCGGTCGACCGCGGCCACGGCGAAGAAGTAGTTGTCGATGACGATGCCGGTGAGCGTGGCCTCGGTCGCGTTGCCCGCCCAGCGCGAGAACTGCCAGGTGGCGCTCTCCGGCTCGCGCCAGTAGATGCGGTAGCCCGCCAGGTCCGGCGCGTCCACCGCCTTCCAGCGCAGCACCGTGTTCGGCGTCACCGCGCCGGCGATGGTCACGCTGTCGGGTGCGGGCGGCGCCCAAGCGAGCGACGCCAGGCTGGTGGCGTTCAGCGCCGCCATGCGGGCCACGTACGGATAGTCCACCATGTCCGGCGTGTCGCCGTAGCGGATGCCGTTCTCGGTGCGCAGGTTCTGGTGCTGGCGCGTGTAGTCCTCGTACATCTCCGTCACCCGCACCGACGGGTAGCCGCTGGTGAAGAACGGCGTGTGGTCGCCGCCGCGCCCGAAGCGGTCCAGCCGGTAGACCATCATCACGTCCAGGTTGGCCACGAACTGGCGCGCCACCCCGTCCACGTAGCGCATCAGCTCGCGCGACGGGGTGTCCAGCTCGCCGCCGGAGTACAGGTATCGCCGCAGCTCCGCCTGGGTGGCGTTCACGGGAATGCCGGGGCCGAACACGCGGGCGCGGGTGTTGTCCACCGCGCCGTTCATCCCCCGCGAGTTCCCCACGATGTCGTTGTTCAGCACCCCCTCGATCTTCCACCCCTGCGCCTGCGCGAAGCGCGCGAAGATCGTGCTCCCGTTCAGCCCCTGCTCCTCGCCCGCCAGCGCGGCGTAGACGATGCTGCCGTCGAACTGGTACCTCGACAGCACGCGCGCGCTCTCCAGCGCCACGGCCACGCCCGACGCGTCGTCGTTGGCGCCGGGGGCGTCGCTGGTGCTGTCCATCACGTCCGTCACGCGCGAGTCGTAGTGGCCCTGCACGATGACGAAGCGGTTGGGGTCGGTGCGCCCGCGCTGGATGGCCACCACGTTCACCACGCGCGTGTCGCGGGGGATGCGCGAGCCGCGCTCGGTGCTGCCGGGGACGATGTCGTCCACGTAGCGCACCTCCAGGCACCCGCCGCACGCCTGCGAGATGCGGGTGAACTCGTCGAACAGCCAGCGCCGCGCCGCGCCGATCCCGCGCGTGCGGCTGACCGTGTCGCTGAGCGTGTGGCGCGTGCCGAAGCCCACCAGCCGGCGGATGTCGGCCTCCATGCGCGCGGGCTGCGTGGCGGCGGCGATCTCGCGCAGGCGCGGGTCCTCGCCCCCCGGCGCGGCGCCGGGCGATGCGGCGGCCGCGCGCTGCTGCTGCGCCGCGGCGGCGGTGGCGGAAAGCACGCAGGCGGCGAGCGCGAGCGCGGGGGTGCGGAAGCGCGGGGTCACGTGGGGTCCTCCGGTTGGCCGGGAACGGCGGTTTCGGGAGATGGAGATGGGGCGCCCGTCGCGCCTTCCGTCTTCCGCGCGGACGCGGCGATGCGGGCCAGCAGGTCCGCCAGCTCGGCCTGCATGAGCGATTCCAGCCGCACGTCGTGCTCGCCGAACTCCAGCGCGGTGGTCATGCGGTTGGGCACCACCACGCAGAACATCCCCGCGCGGCGGGCGGCCAGCGCGCCGTTGGGCGAGTCCTCGAACGCCACCGCGCGCGACGGCTCCACGCCCAGGCAGGCCAGCACGCTGCGGTACAGCTCGGGGTCCGGCTTCACCCGCTCCACGTCGTCGGCGGTGCGGACGCAGCGGAAGTAGTGCCACAGCCCCAGGCGGCGCAGCTGCGGCTCCACCCACGCGCGGTGCGAGCTGGAAGCCAGGCCGATCTTCAGCCCCAGCGACCGCGCCGCGCGCAGCGCCTCCTCCACGCCGGGGATGGGCCCCTGGCCCTCGATGCGCTGGTGGAAGCGCGCGCGGCGGCGGGCGTCCAGCTCGTCGCGGTCCAGCCGCGCGCCGGTGCGCTCCTCCAGGTACGCGTACGGGTCGAAGAACCCCGCCTCGCGGCCGATGCACTGCCCCCACACGTCCAGCGGCAGCTCGGCCCCGTGCTCGGCGAAGAGCTCGGCCACGGTCTCGTACTCGTGCGTCTCGCTGTCGAACACCAGCCCGTCGAAGTCGAAGACCACCGCCTCGATCAAACCGCACCCTCCGGGAGCTCGTTCGTGGGGATGAATGGATGGGACAACATACGCACGGCGGAGGAGTGCGAAAGTGCGAAAGTGCGAGAGTGCGGAAGTGCGGAAGTGCGGAAGTGCGTGGAACCGTTTGGCGATGCGGCTCGGGCATCGGGCGCCATCCACGCGCACCGAACCCGCGGACGCACGGATGTGATGTCCGCGCAGGCGGACTGCGTGCCGTTGTAGCCGCGAGTTCACTCGCATCCTCGGATTCCCCCGGCCGACGCGAATCCCATCCCGCACCGAACCAACGCACTTTCGCACTTCCGCACTTCCGCACTTCCGCACCGCCCTTCCGGGCGCGGCGATTGCACCCGGCGGCGGCACCTTCAGCAGACCTTCGACGACGGGACGGGGAGCGGATGCCGGACGAAGAGCGGGAATACGACGCGATCGTGATCGGCGGCGGGCCGGCGGGGCTGGCGGCGGCGATGTGGCTGGCGCGCTACCGGCGCTCGGTGCGGCTGTTCGACGCGCAGGACCCGCGCAACAAGGAAACGTGGGCGGTGCACGGCTACTTCGGCATCGACGACCCGCCGCCGCTGGAGTTGCGCCGCATCGGCCGCCAGCAGGCCACCGGCGCCGGCGCCGAGCTCGAGGCCGCGGTGGTGAAGACGGTGGAGGGGGCGATCGACGACTTCCGCGTCACCATCGCCGACGACCGCGTCTTCCGCTCGCGGCGGCTGGTGCTCGCCACGGGGCTCAAGGACATCAAGCCCGAGGTCGCGGGCTTCGACGATTTCTACGGCACCAGCATCTGGCACTGCCCCGAGTGCGACGGGCCGACCATCGCCGGGAAGAAGGTGGGGATCCTGGGCTGGGGCGAGTCGATCGCCAAGTACGCACTGTACTTTCTCACATGGACGGACGACCTGACGGTGCTCACGCACAGCCATCCGAAGGACATGTCGGACGAGGCGCTGAAGACGCTGGGGGAGTACGGGATCGGCGTGAACCAGAAGGCCATCACCGCGCTGGAGGGAACGGACGGGCGGCTGGAGCGGGTGGTGTTCCACGACGGGACGAGCGAGGAGTTCCCCTTCCTCTTCTTCCACGTGGCCTCGGGCCCCGGCTCCACCTTTCCGCTGGACATGGGGTGCGAGATGGACGACGAGGGGATCGTGCAGGTGGACAACAACTTCCAGACCAGCATCCCTGGCGTCTACGCCGCGGGCGACATCACGCCGGGCACGCGCCTGGCCATCCGCGCCGCCTTCGAGGGCACCCGCGCCGCCATCGGCGTCCACAAGTCCCTCATCCCCGAGGAGGAGAAGGTGACGCAGGAAAGAAGTGCGTGAGTGCGGAAGTGCGGAAGTGCGTTGGGCTTGCGCGGACGTCAGAAGATCCAGCCGAAGGTGTTCTGCACGGGATTGTAGCCGGGCGGGCAGGAGGCGATCCACGCCTCGATCCTGTTCACGTGCGCGCCGGCGTTGCCCTGCGGGATGGAGGTGGAGAGGAAGAGCACGCCGGGGAAGGAGCGCCCGGCACGGTTCAGCGCCTCGACCAGCGGCGCGAAGTCGTGGTAGTTGCGGGTCAGCACGATGCGGCCTTCCCCGATCGCGTGCTCCAGCAGCTCCGGGTCACTGGCCTCCCGCAGTCCGGCCTCGGTCGCGTGCACCACGTCGATGCCGCGCCGCACCAGCTCGCGCGCCGCCGCTTCGCTGATGTGGACATCGAAGAGGAAGCGCATCCGCGGCTCAGCCCGCTTTACGCGCGCGAGCGTTGCAGGCCGCCTCCATCTGCCGTCCGATCCGCTCGTTCAGCTCCACCCGCCCGTGGACCTCGGACGCGAACTTGCCGGCGTACGCGAGCGCCTGGTCCAGGTGTTCACGAGGGATCCAGCTGAAGTGCTCGTACAATCCCTCGCGATCGTTGCTGTAATCGCGCTCCACCATCGCGATCTCCCACACGTCCGGCCCGCCGCGGACGGACGCCCGGCGGCCCGTGACTCCGTCGCGGAACTCGATGGCGGGGAAATGCTCCAGCGTCCACCACTCCTCGGCAATCCGGCGCATCCCCTCGGAACGGCCCTCGCCGGAAGCGGCAAACGTCCCGTTCAGCTCCTCCTCGAGCCATTCGGGAAGCCGGGTGGTGATGGGATTCGCGGGCATGGTGCACCTCGTGTACGGTGTATACGCAAGTACGTCCAAGACGTTATCTACAACGCTTTCGATGGTCAATCCCCTGAACAACGTCACCAGGCCGGTGCCGGAAGGCTTGTAGTCCGCACGCCCGGGGCGCATCATGCGGCGGCCGGAATGGTTCCCCATTGGATGATCGCACCTTTTGCATCGGAAGGCCCATGGGCAAGGTCCTGTCGCGGGGAAACGTGGAGATGATGCAGCAGATCGCCAGGGGCGGCGGACTGACCGCGGCCATGTGGGAGCACAGGGACGAGGACCAGATCCACCTGTACCGCGTCTGCGGCGAGACCGAGTGCTTCAACACGTGGATGTACTGCCTCGCCGGAGGCGAGTACAAGGCGCTGGCCCAGATGGTGGCCCCCGAAAGCGTGGCGGTGGACCAGGTGGGCAACAACGAGGGAATGCCGGGGCGCAAAGGCGGCGTGGACCCGCGCCTCGAGATGCTGGCGAAGCTGGGGATCACGCCCAGCGCCCCCAAGAAGGAACGGCTGGTGGTGGAATACTCCTGGATGCCGGCGAAGCAGTTCTCCGGCAACCTGCTCAGCGTGGGCGTGAACCGGAAATACGCGGTGAAGGGGAGCGGGCTGTCGTTCGAGGGCGGCGGCGGCGTGATCCTGCAGATCGGCACGCCGCTGTCGTGGGTCGAGACCGAGGAGGAGAACGTCGACTTCACCAGCCGGTTCATCTGACGATCACACCCCTGGCGTTGCAAGCGGACCGCCCGGAGCGAGTGTCTCGCTCCGGGCGGTCTTTGCATCGCCATCACGTGCATCCCTGACTTCAGCGATGCGAAACGGCGTGCTGCGGGTGCGCGAAGAGCGGGAGGTAGCGCCCGTACCCCTCCGCCTGCAGGCGCTCCACGGGGATGAAGCGCAGCGACGCGGAGTTCATGCAGTAGCGCAGCCCGGTGGGCCGGGGGCCGTCGTTGAACACGTGGCCCAGGTGCGAGTCCGCGTGCGTGGAGCGGACCTCGGTGCGCTCGCCGTACGAGTTGTCGGCGCGGGTGCGGATGTTCGCCGGCTCCAGCGGGCGGGTGAAGCTGGGCCACCCGGTGCCCGAGTCGAACTTGTCGGTGGAGCTGAACAGCGGCTCGCCCGACACGATGTCGACGTAGATCCCCGCGCGGTGATTGTCCCAGTACTCGTTGCGGAACGGGGTCTCGGTGGCCGCGTGCTGCGTCACCTGGTACTGCAGCGGCGTCAGCGTGCGGCGCAGCTCGGCGTCGCTCTTCTTCGCGTACGTCCGCGCGGCCGCGGCGCGCGGGGCCTGCGCGTGCGCCGGCGCGGCGGCGGCCGCCGCCACCACGGCCAGGGCGAGCGCGGGGAAGATCCTCTTCGTCATCATCTTCATCTCCCGATATCAGTGCGATCCGCCCGCGGCGTCGCCCCACAGCTCGTGGAGGCGCGCGTCGCGGCCGCAGCCGCGGCGATAGGCGTTGTAGTGGTCCGGGTTGCGCTCGGCGAAGTCCTGGTGGTACTCCTCGGCCGCGTAGAACGGCGTGGCCGCGTCGATCTCCGTGGTCACCGGCCGCGTGAAGTGGCGCTGCACCACCGCCTTCGACGCCTCGGCCGCGCGCCGCTGCCCGGCGTTGCGGAAGAAGACGATGCTGCGGTACTCCGGGCCGTGGTCGCAGATCTGCCCGTTGGCGGAGATGGGGTCGATGTTGTGCCAGTACACGTCCAGCAGCTTGTCGTAGCTGGTGCGCGCGGGATCGAACACCACCTGCACCGACTCGGCGTGCCCGGTGCGCCCGGAGCCCACCTGCTCGTACGAAGGGTTGGCCACCGACCCGCCCGCGTACCCCGAGACGGCGGACACCACCCCCGGCACGTGCTCGAACGCCTTCTCCATCGACCAGAAGCAGCCGCCGGCGAACACCGCGGTGTCGCGAGCCGCGGCGCCCCGCGCGGGAATGGGCGCCGACGAGGCGTGCGGCACGAACGCCGCCGCGCCCATCACCAGCGCCGCGCCGGCGAGCGCGGCGGAAATCGATCGAACGGGATTCATGCGCATATCTGTCCTCGTCTCGGGATGCATCTTCACTATCCATCCAACCCGCACCGGGAGATACGGATACACCGCAGTGCGCGGATCTGTCCCACCCCATCGGGCGTGACGAAGATTGGAGGCGGAACAGGGCGAAAGGTTACATCGCCAGGCAGGTCATCTGATCGCCAACTCCATTACCACCAACACATGCAGCGGTGCGCCGCCCGGCATCGCGCCCTCTCCGGCCGGCCGAGGCCGTCCACCTCTCCCGTACCGGGAGAGGTAGCCTGGCTGCGTCGGTGTGCTCCGGCTGCATCGTGCCCGCCTGTCTGGCCCCCTCCCCCGGTCCGCAGGGGAGGGGAGAACTCAGCACGGGGGCGAGGTCGTCGCGTCAGGGAAGCCAGGCTGGGATGGAGTTTCGGCAACGCGCCGATGCTGGAGAGCCACCTCCTCCCGGAACGGGAGGGGGTCGCGCCCTCCGGCGCGGGGGGAGGGCGCGAGGTAGCCGAAGCGCACCGCAAGCTCCGTATGCGCTGTGGACGCACTCACGCACTCACGCACTCCCGCACTCCCGCACTTTCGCACTCCCGCACTCCCCCCTCCCCACCCGTTCGGGTAGCCCCCCTGCCGGACAAGAAGCGAAGCCTGCTCCGTACGGCGGTTGGTGAGCGGGATTCATGGCAGCATCGTTGCGTTGCAAGTGCGCAACCGCAGCCGCGGCGGGCGCTTTGCCCTGCTGCGACGCGCATCTGGCCCGTGGCTGGACAAACTCCGATTTCCCAACGGGAGACCGCATGATCTCCGCTACCGCACCCGGCAGCGAAGTGGAAGGGGTAACCTTCCTCTGCGAAGACATCGAGGCGTGCGCGCGCGTCCTCACCCCCGAGGCCGTGGAGTTCGTGGCGGGGCTGCACCGGCGCTTCAACGCGCGCCGCGTGGAGCTGCTCCGCCGGCGCGACCAGCGGCAGGCGCTCATCGACTCGGGCGCCATGCCCGAGTTCCTGGCCGAGACCGAGCCGGTGCGCCAGGACGACTGGAAGGTGGGCCCGTGCCCGCCCGACCTGCAGGACCGGCGGGTAGAGATCACCGGACCGGTAGACGCCAAGATGGTGATCAACGCGCTGAACTCGGGCGCCAGCTGCTTCATGGCCGACTTCGAGGACGCGCTGTCGCCGACGTGGCGCAACGTGATCGAGGGGCAGGACAACCTGCAGAAGGCCGTCCGCCGCACCCTCGCCTTCACCTCGCCCGAGGGGAAGAGCTACGTGCTGGGCGACAGGCTGGCCGTGCTGATCGTCCGCCCGCGCGGGTGGCATCTCGTCGAGCGTCACGTCACCGTCGACGGCGAGCCCATCTCCGCTTCGATCTTCGACTTCGGGCTGTACTTCTTCCACAACGCGCGCGAGCTGCTGGAGCGCGGCAGCGGGCCGTACTTCTACCTCCCCAAGATGGAGAGCCACCTCGAGGCCCGGCTCTGGAACGACATCTTCGTCGCCGCGCAGGAGCAGCTGGGTGTTCCAGTGGGCACCATCCGCGCGACGGTGCTGATCGAGACCATCCTGGCCGCGTTCGAGATGGACGAGATCCTGTACGAGCTGCGCGACCACGCCGCCGGGCTGAACGCCGGGCGGTGGGACTACATCTTCTCCCTGATCAAGAAGTTCCGGAACCGCGAGGACGCGGTGATGCCGGACCGCGTGCAGGTGACCATGGCCGTGCCCTTCATGAAGGCGTACTGCGACCTGCTGGTGAAGACGTGCCACCGCCGCGGCGCGCACGCCATGGGCGGGATGGCCGCCTTCATCCCCAGCCGCCGCGACGCCGAGGTGAACAACACGGCGCTGGCCAGGGTGCGCGAGGACAAGGTGCGCGAGACGGGGCAGGGCTTCGACGGCACCTGGGTGGCGCACCCGGACCTGGTTCCCGTGGCGAAGGAGGTCTTCGACCGCCACCTGGGCGACAAGCCGAACCAGAAGGACGTGCTGCGCGAGGAGGTGTCGGTCGAGGCGCGCGAGCTCATCTCCTGCGGCATCGCGGCCGGCGAGGTGACGGAGGGGGGGATCCGGCTCAACATCTCCGTGGCCCTGCAGTACCTGGAAGCGTGGCTGCAGGGGAACGGCGCCGTGGCCATCAACAACCTGATGGAAGACGCGGCCACGGCCGAGATCAGCCGCGCGCAGCTCTGGCAGTGGATCCGGCACCGCACGCCCGTCACCAACGACGCCGATGGCGACGGGGTGATGACGCCGGACGACTACTGCCGCATCCGCGACGAGGAGGTGGCGAAGCTGAAGGGCGCCCGCGGCGGCGACACGCCGCAGCTGGACCAGGCGGTGAAGCTGCTGGACGATCTGGTGCTGGGCAGCGAGTTCAAGGCGTTCCTCACCATCCCGGCCTACCAGCTCCTGAGCTGAGGGCAGCGGGACCCATCGACAAACCGAGAGACGGACGGAGGAGCCGATGAGCCGGGAGAGCTTCGAGGCGCAGGTGCGGGAGCTGGAGATCCAGTGGCTGACCGACGGCCGCTGGGAAGGCGTCCAGCGCGGCTACACCGCGGCCGACGTGGTACGGCTGCGCGGGTCGGTGAAGGTGGAGCAGACGCTGGCACGGCACGGCGCCGAGCGGCTGTGGCGACGGCTGCACCAGGACGACGCGGTGCGCACCTTCGGCGCGCTGACCGGCGCGCAGGCGGTGCAGATGGTGAAGGCCGGGCTGGAGGCGCTGTACCTGTCCGGCTGGCAGGTGGCGGGCGACAACAATCTGTCGGGGCAGACGTACCCCGACCAGAGCCTGTACCCGTCCAACAGCGTGCCCAACGTGGTCCGCCGCCTGAACAACGCGCTGCAGCGCGCCGACCAGGTGGAATGGGCGGAGGGCGATGGCGAGGCGAAGCGCGACTGGCTGGTGCCCATCGTGGCCGACGCCGAGGCCGGCTTCGGCGGGCCGCTGCACGCCTTCGAGCTGACGAAGTCGATGATCGAGGCGGGCGCCGCGGGGGTGCACTTCGAGGACCAGCTGGCCAGCGAGAAGAAGTGCGGGCACCTGGGCGGCAAGGTGCTGGTCCCCACCGCGCAGTTCATCCGCACGCTGGTGGCCGCCCGGCTGGCGGCCGACGTGCAGGACGTGCCCACCGTGCTCATCGCGCGCACCGACGCCGACAGCGCCTCCCTGCTCACCAGCGACATCGACGAGCGCGACAGGCCCTTCTGCACCGGCGAGCGCACGGCCGAGGGGTACTTCCGCGTGCGCAGCGGCGTGGACGCGGCCATCGCCCGCGCGCTGTCGTACGCCCCGCACGCCGACCTGCTCTGGTGCGAGACCAGCACGCCGGACCTGGACGAGGCCCGCCGCTTCGCCGACGCGGTGCACGCGCGCTTTCCCGGGAAGATGCTGGCGTACAACTGCTCGCCCAGCTTCAACTGGCAGAAGAACCTGGACGCGCACACCATCGCCCGGTTCCAGACGGAGCTGAACGCGATGGGATACAAGTTCCAGTTCGTGACGCTGGCCGGCTGGCACCTCATCAACCTGCACACCTTCGAGCTGGCGAAGGGGTACGCGGAAGAGGGGATGACGGCGTACGTGGCGCTGCAGGAGCAGGAGTTCGCGCGCGAGGCCGAGGGCTACACCGCCACCAGGCACCAGCGCGAGGTCGGCGCCGGATACTTCGACAAGGTGCTGATGACCGTCACCGGCGGCGAGGCGTCGACCGCGGCGCTCACCGGGAGCACGGAGCAGGCGCAGTTCGCCTGACCCGCATCGACGGATCGGTACCAGGGAGGCCCGCCGGGATCAGTCCCGGCGGGCCTCCGCCGTCTGGTGAGCGGAAGATCGATGAGCGGATGCGAGTCGCCCCGATCCTCCCTGCGCAATCCCCGAATCCCCTCTCAGGACGGCGACACGGCCACCGGCTCGCAAACCGTTGCGCCGGAACGTATTGAGCGGTAGCGGGCGCCGGAGGACGGCAGCGGGAACGCGGAAGAATGCGCCTGCATTTTCGCGGATTTTGGCACTGCGGCGCGGCTCGTTCGCGCCGCTTCGTGTGACCCGGAGCCGATGGCGGTCGTCCTCTGGACGATGGGATGGCGGGAAGGACGAAGGAGCCGGCACCGTCCAGTACGTCCCCCCGGACGGGTGCCTCGTGACGTCTTCCGGGCTGGCGATCGGATCGGGCCCGGGTTCCACTCCCGCATGCAATCGGCGGATGGGTGCCAATACAGCAAGGTGGATCGGGCGCCTTTCGCGGGATGTCCATCTTCACGCAAACCGGCGCGAACCGCGGGTGATGGAAAACCGCCGGGCCGGTCCGTCCAATCAGGATGAAAGTCCGTCCTGTGCTGTCGCGGCTTCTGCAAGTCGGTTGCGGAACAGGCCGGAGTTTGGCGGAGTTGCGGCCGCGGCCGGGCACGAGCAAAGGCTCCATGAGGGCGGGCGGCAGTCGCCGCAGGATTGACTCGCAGCGGGGCGGTCGCTAATGTCACCCGGCGCATTCAAGGCGTCCAATTTCATCGAAGGCCTGCATCGCCGCGAGGTCCTTGCAGCGCCGCGGCCATGAAGATACCGGAGACGGCCTTGCCCAGACTTCCGCCCTACCTGGGTGAGTTCGCCGACGAAGATGCCGAGTGGCTGGCGTCTGCTGGAGAGCAGCGGCGGGTCCGCGCCGGCGAGGAGGTGATCACCGAGGGCGTGACCCCGGAGCACATCCACTTCGTGCTGGAAGGCGAGTTCGTGGTGTCGTCGCGGTCGCTGGGCGACCCCGAGATCCAGCGGATCGGGCCGGGCGAGGTGCTGGGCGAGGTGTCGTACATCAACCAGGTGCCGCCGGGCGGCTCGGTGCGCGCGGCCACGGACGGCGTGCTGATGAGCGTGCGCCGCGCCGACATCGACGCCAAGGTTGCCGCGGACCCCGCGTTCGCCAGCCGCTTCCGCAAGGTGATCTCGGAGTTCGCGGTCAGCCGCATCCTCCTCTACAGCCGCCGCTTTGTGGACGGCGAATCCCCTCCGCCCGCGCCCTCTTCCAGCGCCGACGACGACCTGCGCGTGCACGAGCTCATCGAAAAGCTGCTGCGGGGCGAGTTCTAGAACAGAAGTGCGGAAGTGCGTGAGTGCGGAAGTGCGTGGGCTCCGCGTGCGGAGACGCACCCCCCCGCGCCCGAATCTTCCCCCGCACCGGAAGTCCGCGAAGGCGGACTGCGTGCCGTTGTAGCCGCGACTTCAGTCGCATTTTTCCATTGATGGATTCATCGCCGCAAACGCAAAAGGCCTCCCCGCCATCGAGCAGGGAGGCCCTTCGCATTTCACCATACCTTCGTGGCGCGGTGAGTTCTCCGCGTCTCCGCGTGAGATCCCGCCGGGCTGGGGACGCGCGACGAAGCCGGTCCCGCACAGGAGACGCCGGTCACGCCTCGAGGTGATACTCCTTCAGCTTGCGGTACAGCGTCCGCTCGCCGATGCCCAGCATCTCGGCGGCGCGGCGGCGGTTGCCGCGGGCCTCGCGCAGCGCCGCGCCGATGGCCTCGCGCTCCAGGTCCTGCATCGTCATCCCCGGGCGGAAGACCACCACGCCGCGCTCCTCCGGCGGCTCCGGCTCGGGCGGCGGGGCGGGCGCCCACCCCAGCGCCGCGGGCATCCCCGCCCCGCCGCCGATCGCCACCCCGGGCAGCGTCACCGGCTCGCGATGGCGCTGCTTGTAGATCTCGAACTCGCGCCGCAGGTCGTCCAGATCCATCCGCATGTCGAACATGGTGCGGAAGATGAACTCCAGCTCCGGCGGCGGCCCGCCGTTCCCGTTCGCCTGCACCGGCACCCCGGCCGCCGTCGCGGGCGCCTGCCGCGGCATGGGAACCGGCATCAGCGCGCGGTTGCCGCGGCTGTAGCGCACGTCGGCGGGAATGTCCTCGGGGCGGATCACCCGGCCGGGGGCCAGCACCACCATGCTCTCGATCAGGTTGCGCAGCTCGCGCACGTTCCCCGGCCAGTCGTACTCCGCCAGCACCCGCACCGCCTCGGGGTCGATCCCCATGAACGGGCGGTCGTGCTCGGCGCTGAACTCGCGGATGAAGCGGTCGATCAGCCGCGTGACGTCGGCCCGCCGCTCGCGCAGCGCCGGAAGGTCGATGCGCAGCACGTTCAGGCGGTGGTACAGGTCGCGCCGGAACTGGCCGGTCTGCACCTGCTCGCGCAGGTCGCGGTTGGTGGCCGCCAGCACGCGCACGTCCACCCGCAGCAGGTCCTCGCCGCCCACGCGCCGGAACTCGCGCTCCTCCAGCACCCGCAGCAGCTTGGTCTGCGTGGACAGCGGCATCTCGCCGATCTCGTCCAGGAAGATGGTGCCGCCGTTGGCCAGCTCGAAGAACCCCTTGCGCAGGCTGGACGCGCCGGTGAAGGCGCCCTTCTCGTGGCCGAACAGCTCGCTCTCCAGCAGCGTCTCCGGCAGCGCGGCCACGTTCACGGCGATGAACGGGCGGTGGCGGCGCGGCGAAAGGGCGTGGATGCCGCGCGCCACCAGCTCCTTTCCCGTCCCGCTCTCGCCCAGGATCAGCACGGTGCTGTTCACCGGGGCGATCTGGACGATGCGCTCGAGCACCCCCTCCATCTCCTCGGTGTCACCCACGATCCCGGTGATCTCGCGCAGCTCCTCGCGCTGGACCAGGCGGCGGCCCACCAGGGCCACCTCCTCGGGGTCGATGGGCTTGCCGAAGCACTCGCTGATCCCCAGCTGGCGGCACACCTCGCGCCCCGAGGGCTCGGTCGGCTCGGTCAGCCCGATGATGGGCACGCGTCCGCGCTCGCGCGCCTGCGCCACCATCTGGCGGGCACGGCGCTCGCGCAGCCCGCCGGTGATCACCAGCAGGATGGGCTCGCCCAGCGCGTCCGCCACCGACTCGCCGGCGGCGAGCAGCTCCACGCGCATCCCGGCCTGCTCGAACGCGCCGCGGAGCCGGACGGCCGGCTCCAGGTCATCGGTGGTGATCACAACGACGTCCGCCAACGGATTTCGATCTCCAGTAAACTGAAGTGCGTGAGTGCGGAAGTGCGTGAGTGCGCCGGTTTCCGCGCGAGTGCCGGCTTCACGCCGAAGCCCGCGCACTTTCGCACTCCCGCACTGCGCTTTTCGGGGCTTCCGGCGACACAACCTAACATCGCCGCCAAGCCGGTGCGAGTGTTACGGCCTTCGCCGGAAACGGCTGTGTCTCACGAAAAGCGGGGCCGGCGTGCGCCTGGCGCCGCCAGCCCCGCCGTCTTCGAGCTTCGGCCGCGGTCAGTGGCACGCCCAGCCGAACGCCAGCTCCGCCGCGTGCCGCGGGCACTGCGTGATGTGGCCCACGCCCACGTCGCCGAACATGTGCGGCAGGTTCCGCTCGGAATCGATCTGGAAGAGGTGCTCCATCCGCGAGCCGCAGACGCGGCACGCGGGATAGCTCGCGGACTGCACCCAGAGCGGCCATCCCAGCAGCTTCTCGCCGGAACGGGGAAGGCGTCGCCCAGCACGTCCGCCTCGGCGTCGCTCATCTCCATCCCCAGCTCCTCGTACTCGTCCCACAAGGGATAGTCCGCCGCCTCCGTCCAGCCGGTGATGCGCTTCGCGGGGAACATCGCCGCGGGAATCTCCGTCCCCCGATCGCCTCTGCTGCCCTCCGGCGCGGCGACGAGGCGAAGGAGCGTGCTGGCGGCGTGGGGCTGCCATGCGTCGCAGTCGTCCTCGCAGAGCGGGTCGTCGCTGGTGCAGTAGAAGAATTGCAGCAGCATTTCCTCGCCCAGGCGCGCGCGGCCGGCGGCGGGAAGGTCGCGGGCGTTCAGCTGCACGAAGAGCTGCATGGGCCGGCCGCAGTTTCCGCACGCCGGCCACGCCTCGCCACCGGCCAGGTGCGGAGCGCCGGAAAACTTCGACGCCGCCGCGTCTCCGTCCCCGTCCTCCACCACGGGGAGCCAGGCGCTGCGCCGGAACGCCGCGGCCTTCGCCATCGCCGCGTCGAGCGAAGGCACCGCTCGTCCGCCGCATGCTCGTCCGCCGGCGCGGCGGCGGACGGTGAAGGCGGCGCCGCGGTCCCGGACCTCGGCGGCGGCGGAGACGACGCGCGAAAGGCGCGGACGGCGGCCACGAGCGCGAGGACCACCGCCGCGGCGGCGACGAGATAGATGAGGATGGACACGGGTGCGATCGGAATAAAGGGAGAAAGGCGGGATCAGCGCACGCGCGCGACGTGGATCTCGCGGATGCGCGTGCCGCCGGGCGCCAGCAGCCACCCGGCGACCGCGTCGTCCGGGCGGATGAAGCGACGGCGACCGGATCGCCCGCCGGCGCCGGGGCCACGAGACGGCCGGCTTACACCGTCTCGCCGGGGGCGGTGGCGCCGGCCGCGGCGCGCAGCTCGGCCAGTGTGGCGTGCACGCGCTCCAGCATCTCGGTGTAGCGCGGGTCGGCCTCGTCCTTCATCAGGTCGGCGAGCGCGGCCTCGGCCTGCTCGTGGGAGCTGATGGCCTTCTGCAGCGCCAGCTTCTTGTTGTCCTGCGGCTCCATCTCCATCTCCTTTCGTTTGCGATACTCGGGAGATCCGTCGTGCAATCCGGCAGCGCACGTGCGACCTCGCTGATAGATCCTTCGGCCTGCAACCGCTGGTGCGGGGAAAGCGACGGTGTGGTCGGCCTCAGGATGACGTCTCTTTGTGCGTTTGTAATGCACGGGTGATTGCCCGTCATGGACTCGCGAACCCATGAGCGATTCAGCGCGGGCCGCCCAGGCGCGGGTCCTCCAGGCGCTCCATCGTCTCCAGGTCGTGGATCTCCATGTCGAAGTACGGCGCGCCGTTCAGGGTGATGCGCATGCTGGTGGGCCACACCACGTCGTCCTCCTCGGCGGCGCCCTGCAGCCACACGTCCTGCGTCACCGGCGCGGCGCCGCCGGCCGGGTCGCGCACGGGCATGCGGACGTGCGCCAGGCGCCCGGTGGCGTCCACGTACAGCTCCACCGGCGGGCGCCCCGGCACCATCGCGCGGATCCCCGCCTGCCCCGCGGAGTCCGGCGGGATCTCGGCCAGCGTCACCCCCGGCGCGCGCAACGGCACCAGCCGCATCACCTGGTACAGAAAGAACTCGTCGCGCTCGTTGGCCAGCATGGCGGCCGGCATGGGCTGAAAGCGCCCGCCGCTCACGATCCACCCGCGCGGCGCCGCGTAGACCAGCGAGCGCTCCGTCGCCCGGCCGCGCCCCTCCTCCCAGGTGGAGACCACCGCGGTGTCCGGCGGCTGCACGGCCCACACGCCCTCGATGCGCACCGTGCGCCCGCCTGCGCGCACCGTGGCCTCGCCCTTCCACGACAGCGCCCGCGCGCGCTCCAGCGCCTCCGCGCCCCCCGCCTGGCCGATGGCGCGCGCCAGCACCCCCGCCGCGCCGGGGATCGGCGGCGGCGCCACCACCCGCGGCGGGGGCGTGCACGAGCTCAGGCCGGCGAGCGCGGCGGAGAGGATGAGGACGACGTTTCTTCGCATCGGCGGACCGGGGCTGGGGGGGGTGATGGATCACTCGTTCGCGGGGCGGCGCGGGCGCTGCCTGGCGGAGACTGAGCGAATTACGAGCCGCCCCGGGCGCGTGGGGTCCAGCGGCGTGCGGGCGCCGGCCAGCGCGCGGGCGACCAGGTCCTGCACCTCGGGGCGCTCCAGGTCGTCCGCGCGGGCGAGCGGGAGGTGGCGCGCGACCGTGCCGCTTCCTCGCAGCAGCTCGTGCGGGTCCGCCAGCCCGGCGCCCTGCAGGAAGCAGAGCGCCACCGAGCGCGGGTACACGGCGATGGAGAAGATCCCCTCCGATGGCCGGTCGCCGGGGCAGAACCCGACGACCAGCGCGTTGTAGTTGTCGTACACCATCTGCACCGCGCCGGGGAGCCGTGCCCGCATCCGGGCCAGCGCCGCGCGCGCGAGCGCGGCGACCTCCGGCGTGAACCGGTCGAGAAATCCGTCCAGCGTGCGCTCGGGCGTTTCGGCGTCCATCATCCCCCTCCGCCTTCTCCTCCCGGCGAGTGCGGTGCCGCACCTCGGGCGGTCACGGGGTGATCCAGTTGTCGTTCAGCCCGGCGGCGTCCAGGCTGCCGAGCGCCGCCAGCAGGCGCTGCGCCTCGGCCTTGTCCGCGCCGGTGGCGGTGCGGGCGGTGTGAGCGTCTTGTCCCCCTGCCCAAGCTCCATCGTCCAAAGCGGGAGCACAACCCTTTTTTCGCCGTGATGCGTGCCCATCGCGACACAGGGCGTTCCGGGCGGGCGACGGGGCCCCGCGTTCAGGCGAATGGAATTCGCCAGCAACAACGGCACGAAGTCCCTGCGGGACTGCCATCCAGCATTGGGGTGGAGGGAGGAGATCGGCCGTGAGCGCCGCGGCGAGTCACGAGCGGATCAGCCTCGCGCGGTTTGCGAGGCTTCCCGTGGTTGTTGCTGCGACTTCAGTCGCCGGTGAGGGGCTTCCGTCACACCGCGGGAGATTCGTCGCGGGGAAGCCCCAGCCGCCCGGCGATCTCGTCCACGCGGGTGAACAGCATCTCGGGGTGATGCGCCGCCAGCCCCGCGGCGGTGGTGTATCCCCAGGCGACGGCGCCGAACGCGATTCCCTCAGCGCGGGCGGCGTGCAGGTCGCGGATCTCGTCGCCGATGCAGAGCGCCTCCGCTGCCGCCACGCCGCTGCCGGCCAGCACCTTCCGCAGCTTCCGCCGCTTGCCGAAGAGCGAGACGCCGCACCCGTAGAACGCGACCCGCGCGGCGTTCTCCGGCCCCAGCACGCGCCGGACGTTCGCCGGCGAGTTGGAGCTGACGATGGCGATCCGCACGCCATCCTCCGAGAGCTGCCGGAGCATTTCGTCCACGCCGGGAAAGAGGGCGATGGAGCCGATGTCGGCCGCCATCCGCCGGCGCATCCAGCGCGCGACCAGCGGCAGCTTCCACAACGGCAGCCCCACGTGCTCGATGATGCGCCGCGCGTCCAGCCCGCGCAGCGGCTCTGCATCCCCCGGCTCGATCCGCCGGAACCGGTGGACCCGCGCCGCCTCGTTCACCACGCGCAGGAACCACGGAAACGAATCCGCCAGCGTCCCGTCGAAGTCGAAGATCGCGAGCCGGTACGTCATCCCCATCCTCATCCTGATCCCCTTCTTGCCCCGCCGTTCGCGGTGAAACATACGGCTGGCGCGGGCGATCGGGAACGCAGCCGCGGCGGCGCCCGCCGTGCGATTCCGCGCGCGGGAACGTATCATCGCTCCGATGCGGTTCGTACGTCCGCGAACGACGAAGAGGAGTGGAGATGGAGATGCCGGACCGCGCGCCCGCGCACCTGAAGCTCGAGACGATGGCCGGCACCTGGCGCGGCGAGGAGCGCATCCGCCCGGCGCCGTGGGACCCGGCGGGCGGCAGTGCGTCGGCGCTCATCGTGAACCGGCTGGCGCTCGGCGGCCAGGTGCTGGTGCAGGACTACGAGCAGGCGCGCGGCGGCCGGCCGGCGTTCACCGGCCACGGCGTGCTGCGCTGGGACGACGCGGAGCAGGTGTACGTCTTCCACTGGTTCGACTCGCTGCGCACCACGCCCGCGGAGTTCCGCGGCAGCTTCGGCGGGGGCGTGCTCACGCTGGTGCGCCGCGAGCCGCGGGGGAGCGCCCGCGCCGTGTGGGAGTTCGCCGCGGACGGGCAGAGCTACCAGTATCGCATGGACGTTTCCGGCGACGGGGAGCGGTGGACGCCGTACCTGGAGGGCGCGTACGTCCGCGAGAGCGGGGGAGGGAGCGCGTGAGCGGCGGCGAGCTCGCGGAGGTGGTCCGCGCGATCGCCCGGGCGCGCAGGGCGCTGGGGCGGCTGCGGGCGAGCGTGTCCGGCGCGCCGGGCGTGCGCGAGACGGGGTCGGGGATGGAGGTCCACGCCGTCGGCGACGCCCTGCATCCCGACGCCGAAATCCCGTCCGTGGAGCTGTGGGCCGACGCGGAGCTGGACGACGGCACCGCGCGGGCGTGGTCGCTGGAGCTGCGGTGGGCCGAGCCGCGGTGGGTGATCGAGGCGTATCTGCTGAAGGATTCGGTGCAGGGGCAGGAGGAGCTGCACGCGTTTCCCCTGCGCTACGCGGACGATGCGGCCGGCGTCGCGCGCCAGTTGGCGGAGGCGACCCGCGAGCTGGTGGCGCTCCCGCTAAGGCACGGCGGGTGAGGGAGATGGAGTTCAAGCGCTTCGAGCGGCGGGCGCGGGAGATCTTCGACGGGATCCCGGCGGAGCTGCGGCAAGGCGTGGAGTACGTGCTGGTGGAGCGCGGTGCGGTGCCGCACCCCACCATGCCCGGCATCTACACCCTCGGCGAGTGCGCCACCGGCGAGTACGACGCGGGCGGCACGTTCTCCGGCGAGGTGCGCTCGGGGGTGCACCTGTACCACGGCTCGTTCCGCGAGCTGGCGAAGCTCGACCCCGAGTTCGACTGGGAAGAGGAGCTGTGGGAGACCATCACCCACGAGGTGCGCCACCACCGCGAGTCCGCCGCGGGCGAGGACGCGCTGGAGGAGCTGGACTGGGCCGAGGACGAGAACTTCAAGCGCCGCGATGGCAGGAAGTTCGAGCCTTTCTTCTACCGCGCCGGCATCCCCGTCGGTGAACGCGCGTGGGAGGTGGATGGCGACCTGTTCGTGGAGCGCGAGATCTCCGCGAACGAGTTCGACAACCGCGACGAGATCGGCGTCACCATCGACGGCGAGGAGATGGAGGTGCCGTTGCCGGAGGAGCTCGGCGACGTGCACTTCGTCCGGCTGGCGGGGCTGTGGGACGACGAGGTCGACGTGATCGTGGTCCTCGTCCGCCGCCGCGGCGGATGGGAGCAGCTGGGCGCCCTCTTCAGCGGCCGCAGCCCCGAGGTGCTGGAATCCACCATCGATCTCGATGCCGACGACGAGGACGAGGAGGGCGAGGATTAGCGGCTGACCGGAAGTGCTGCCGTCGGTAGCGAATCGGGACTCCTCGCTCTCGGCGCCTGGTTTGCAAGTAGATGTCGGCGCGCATGAGATGCGCCAGCGTCGGCCCGGCATCGCGCCCTCTCCGGTCGGCTCAGGCCGTCCACCTCTCCCGTACCGGGAGAGGTAGCTGGGACGCATCTTCGCCACGTGCGAACATGGGTGCGGCCAAAGGCTGCTGGTAGCGCGATGCTGGAAAGCCACCCTCTCCCGGAACGGGAGGGGGTCGCGCCCTCCGGCGCGGGGGGAGGGCGCGAGGTCGAGGGCGCGCGACGAAGCTCGGATGATGGAACGAAATCAGTCGACGACCGGGGATGACGACAGAGCGGAGGTGGCGTTGACGGAAGCGGACGCGGGCGTGGCACCCGAGCCCCGGCGCGAGGCCGGGCCCTTTCTTACCCCCTACGAGATGGCGTTCGGCGAGGCCGGGTTCGAGAACCGGCTCTTCCCCCGCATCCAGGCCGAGGCCGACGAGCACGGCGAAGACCCGCTGGCGCGGGAGCGCTTCGGGTTCCTGACGCTGGCCGGCGACGCCGCGCGCGACATGGTGCCCGCCGACGCGCCGCCCGAGATGCTGGAGGAGTACCGCGCCCTTCTCTACCACGCCTTCAACTTCTGGCGCTTCGGGCGGCGCACCTACGCGCTGGACGCCGCCGTCGCCCGCTTCCTGGTGGAGGCCGCGCCCTCGCTGGAGGGGTGGCGCCTGTCGCTCCCCGTCCCCAGCGTCTACGTGCGGATGCCGCCCAACCTGTTCTGGGCCAGCATCGCCACCGACGTGCCGCCCGAGCCGGTCGACGGCTTCTTCGCCACCACCTGCGAGGGGCGCGACCCGCTGGGCGGCGCCTACCACGACCTGCACGTGCTGATGGTGCTGGGGCTGCGCCGCGGCCGCGCGGGGTTCAGCGTCATCCCCTTCGACACCGAGGTGGGCCCCGGCATTCCCGCCACCTGGGCCGAGGGCTCGCGCGACGGCGCCCGCGACTTCGAGAACATCCTGCCCGGCGGGGAGATGGCGGGCCTCTACTCCATCCTCACCACCGGCGAGGTGCTGAAGATCCTGGCGCGGGCGATGTGGTACGTGGAGGCGCACCCCGAAGACGTGGAGGCCTTCGCCGCGCCCGAGCGCCGCGGCGAGGACCGCCCCGGGCAGGTGCCGCTCAGCCGCCTGGGCTACCACCGCGTGCGGCTCTCCGGCGGCGGGTCCATCGCACCGCAGGGCGCGGCGGGATGAAGGCGCCCGAGGCCGCGGGCGTCCTTTCCGAGATCTCCATGCTGCTGGAGGTGGTGGGCGGCGACCCGTTCCGCGCCAAGGCGTACGCCACCGCCGCCCGCCGCATCGAGGCCAGCGGCGCCGACCTGGCCCGGCTTGCCGCCGAGGGACGGCTGACCTCGCTCCCCGGCGTGGGCGGCGGCATCGCCGAGGTGCTGCGCGAGCTGGTGGAGACGGGGCGCTCGTCGCTGTACGACCGGCTGGCCGCCGACACGCCCATCGGGCTGTACGACCTGATGCGGATCAAGGGGCTGGGCCCCAAGCGCATCCGCACCCTGTACGCCGACCTGGGGATCGACTCGCTCGACAAGCTGGAAGAGGCGGCGCTCGCGGGGCGCCTGGCCGGGCTCCCGGGGATCGGCGGGAAGACCGAGCAGAAGATCATCGAGAGCATCGCCTTCGCGCGGGCGGCGCGGGGGCGGCGGCGGCTGTACGCGGCGCTGGAGGTGGCCGAGCGGCTGCTGGAGTGGCTGCACACGCTGGACTCCGTCACGAAGGCCGAGCTCGCCGGCGAGGTGCGGCGCGACCTGGAGGTGGTGGATTCCGTCGATCTCGTCGCCGCGTCGAAGGATCCCGCCGAAGTCCTGGCCGCCTTCCGGAGCCTGAGCGGCGCCGCACCGGCGGGTCCCATCGACCCCGAGCGGGCGGAGATCCAGTTCAGCGACGGGCTGAAGGCGCGCCTCGTGTGCGTCGCCCCCGCGCGCTTCGCCGCCGCGCTCGTGTACGCCACCGGGAGCGCGGAGCACGTCGCGCAGCTGGAGGCGCGCGCGGGGGAGATGGGGATGCGCCTGGCGGCGGACGGCCTCTGGCGCGGCGCGAAGCGCGTGGCCGCGCGCGACGAGGCGGCGCTGTACCGCGCGCTCGGCCTGCAGCTCATCGAGCCGGAGCTGCGCGAGGGATGGGGCGAGATCGAGGCCGCGGCGGCGGGCGAGCTGCCGACGCTGGTCGAGGTCGGCGATCTCCGGGGCACCTTTCACTGCCATACGACGTATTCAGACGGCCGCGCCTCGCTGGCGGAGATGGGCGAGGCGGCCCAGGAGCGCGGATGGCGCTACCTGGGGATCGCGGACCACTCGCAGTCGGCCGGGTACGCGGGGGGACTCAGCCCGATGCGCATCCGCGCGCAGTGGGCGGAGATCGACGGCTGGAACCGCGAGCACGGCGGGCGGGGGAAGAAGCGCTTCCGCCTGTTCAAGGGGGTGGAGAGCGACATCCTGCCCGATGGCTCGCTGGACTACCCGGCCGACGTGCTGGCGGGGTTCGACTACGTGGTGGGCTCGGTCCACAGCGCCTTCAACCTGGGCGAGAAGGAGATGACGAAGCGCCTGGTGCGCGCCGTCTCCAATCCCCACATCACCATGCTGGGCCACGCCACGGGGCGGCTGCTGCTGCGCCGCAACTCGTACGAGGTGGACGTGCGCGCGGTGATCGACGCCGCGGCCGAGCACGGCGTGTGTGTGGAGATCAACGCCGACCCCGCGCGGCTGGACGTGGACTGGCGGAACGCGCGCTACGCCGCCCGGCGCGGCGTCCTCGTCCCCATCAACCCCGACGCGCACTCCACCGCGTCGCTGGACAACGTGCAGTGGGGCGTGCGCGTGGCCCGCAAGGCGTGGCTGGGCCCGCGCAACGTCCTGAACGCCTGGGAGCTGGAAGAAGTCGAGGAGATCCTTGCCAAGAGAAAGCAGAGCCGCGCGCCGTGAGCGGCTGATCCACATCCTGGACCGCCTGCACGCCGAGTACCCCGACAGCCGGTGCTCGCTCGAGCACCGGACCCCGCTCCAGCTCCTCGTCGCCACCGTTCTCTCCGCGCAGACCACCGACGCGGCGGTGAACCGGGTGACGCCCGCGCTCTTCGCCCGCTTCCGCACGGCCGCCGACTTCGCCGACGCGACGCAGGAGGAGATGGAGGAGCACCTGAAGACGCTCAACTTCTTCCGCAACAAGAGCAAGGCGCTGATCGGCCTGGGCCGCGCGCTGGTGGACCGCTTCGGCGGCGAGGTGCCGGCCAGCATGGAGGCGCTGGTCACCCTACCCGGCGTCGGGCGGAAGACGGCCAACGTGGTGCTCGGCGTGGGCTTCGGCATGGCCGACGGCGTGGTGGTGGACACGCACGTGAAGCGCAACGCCGCGCGGCTGGGGCTCACGCGCGAGGAAGACCCGGAGAAGGTCGAGGCGGACCTGATCCCCCTGCTGCCCGTGGAGCGGCGGGTGATCTTCACCCACCTGCTGATCGACCACGGCCGAGCCGTCTGCACCGCCCGCAAGGCCTTCTGCGAGCGCTGCGTGGTCGCCGAGCTCTGCCCCACCGCGCCCGCCGCCTTCCGCCAGGCGCCGGCGTCCAACGAGGCGGCCGTGCCCGCCTGAACCTCCCCTGGAAGCAGGAGTCACGTGGATTCAACGGTCAGCGGAGAAGTTCTCCGTTGACTCCGCTGACTCGATGTGATAATGACTTTCTTTTTTTGGATACAACAAACTGGCATGCGCCCCTCTGAGCGCACATATTACGACACTGCAATCAAATACTCACCTGTTCGACGGAGGCGCACCATGCGGAAGCTGAGGCTGGATCCCGAGGAGCTGCGGGTCGAGACGTTCGTGCCCAGCGGCGGGCGCGACGGTCAGGGCACCGTGTACGGCCACTACTCGTACCCGAACGGGTGCTTTCCCCCGTCCGACAGCGATCCGGCGCTGGAGAGCTGCGGCTACAACACCTGCGCGGGGATCACCTGCCAGCAAAGCTGCAACGGCTACACCTGCGGGTGCGATCCCGTCGGCTCGGCGCAGTGCGACTCCATCGGCTACACCTACTGCATCAAGGACATGTCGTGCATGGCGCAGTGCCTGCCACCGCGGTAGCCACCGCCCCCCCGTTTCGAGCGCCGCGGCCCCAACGGGCTGCGGCGCGTTTTCGTGTCACATCCGCAAACGTTTAGCGACACGTTGCGCAAATCGCGGGGTCTTGATTATCATCGTGCGCCGCCACGCCGCGCCTCCACGCGCCGCAGGTCTCCGGCGGCTTCCGATCCCCCCATCTGGAGAAACCCGGCGATGCAGAAGATCCGCCTGGACCTGGACGCGCTCGTGGCCGAATCGTTCGCGCTCGCCGCCCCGCATGCGGATGGCGAGGGAATGATGGAGGCATACGGCGCCGGGCAGACCCGGAACTGTGCCACGCCCCTGTGCACCGCGGGCACCTCGTGCCTCTGACGCTCTGAGCTTCCAGGGAGCCGGTATCCTCCGGCTCCCTTTCGCGTCCGCGGCCATCCCCTTTCGGCCGCGGGCCGGGCACTCCGCCCGGCAACCGCTCCGTCCGGAGCGCCCTATCCACCCATCCCCCACATCTCCAGGAGCAGTTCCGATGCTGAACCCCGAAGACCTGACCGTAGAGTCGTTCGCCACCAGCGAGGCCACCATGAGCATCGGCACCGGCGGCGGCTTCTGCTGCACCGGCTGCGACAGCGGCTGCGGCATCAACCCCACCGGCGGCGGGTGCGAGAGCGCCAGCGGCCAGATCTACTGCGTGGACAACAACACCATCGCCGCGGCCTGATCCGGCGTGCCGGGGAGAGGGTGCGCGCATCGGCGCCGCGCCCTCTCCCGCCTCTCCGGCGGCCCCTGCCGCGGGCGCATCCGCCGCGGCCGCCGGCCTCCTCCCGGACGTCCTGTCCGGCGGCGGCTCCACTCCGGAGCGCCGGTCTCCTCCTCTCCATCCCGGAGGCACTCCCATGATGAACCCCGACGATCTGAGGGTCGAGTCTTTCTCCACCACCGGCGACGCGGCCAGCATCAGCCAGCCGATCGGCGGCTGCTGCACCGGCTGCGTGAGCGGCTGCGGCTACAATCCCACCGGCGGCGGCTGCGAGAGCGCCAGCGGGCAGATCTACTGCCAGGCCGATCCGGTCCTCGCCTGATCGATCCCGGCGCAAGACGTGGAGCGGGGCGGCCGCGGTGCCGCCCCGCTTTTTTCATCCCCATTCCGAATCGCCCCTGGATCTCACGCGAAGACGCGGAGACGCAGAGAACTCACCGCATGGGCCGAGCTCTCCGTGTCTCCGCGTCTCCGCGTGAGTCCATCCGTTGCTTTGCGGGGCGGGATGCGGGGTTTCGCCCGATCCCTTATGATTCCCGCTTCCAGTTGACGGCGCCCGGCGCGCGACCCGCGCCGGGCGCGCTGCCTAGAATCGCCCGACCGTACCCGCGCGGACCATGCTCAAACCGACCATCAGGGACTTCCTTTCCGGCGCCGTGGAGCCGGGCGCCGCCGTGACCGTGCAGGGATGGGTGCGCACCCGCCGCGACTCCAAGGCCGGCATCTCGTTCATCAACGTGAGCGACGGCTCCGTCTTCGCCACCATCCAGGTGGTCGCGGGGAAGGAGCTGCCGAACTACGAGAGCGACGTCCTGCGCCTGACCGCGGGGTGCTCGGTGGTGGTGCGCGGCGAGCTGGTGGCCACGCCCGGGCGCCCGCAGCCGGTGGAGGTGCGCGCGGCGGAGATCGAGGTGCTGGGGTGGGTGGACGACCCGGAGACGTACCCCATCCAGCCCAAGCAGCACTCGATGGAGTTCCTGCGCACGGTGGCGCACCTGCGCCCGCGCACGAACACCTTCGGCGCGGTCGCCCGGGTGCGGCACACGATGGCGATGGCCATCCACCGCTTCTACGACCGCAACGGCTTCTTCTGGGTGCACACGCCCATCATCACCACCAGCGACGCCGAGGGCGCGGGGGAGATGTTCCGCGTGAGCACGCTGGACCTGATGAACCTGCCGCGCGCCCCGGGCGGGGAAGTGGACTTCGCGCAGGACTTCTTCGGGCGCCCGGCCTCGCTCACCGTGAGCGGGCAGCTGAACGTGGAGGCCTACGCGCAGGCGCTGGGGCGGGTGTACACCTTCGGGCCCACCTTCCGCGCGGAGAACAGCAACACCAGCCGGCACCTGGCCGAGTTCTGGATGATCGAGCCGGAGCTGGCCTTCGCCGACCTGAACGACGACGCCGACCTGGCCGAGGATTTCCTCAAGGCCATCTTCACCGACCTGCTGAACGAGCGGGCCGACGACATGGCGTTCTTCGCCGAGCGCGTGGACCCCGAGTGCGTGAAGCGCGTCGAGGCGTTCCTGGAAAGCAGCTTCGAGCGGATGGACTACACCGAGGCCGTGCGCCGCCTGGAGGCCAGCGGCCAGAAGTTCGAGTTCCCGGTGCAGTGGGGGATGGACCTGCAGAGCGAGCACGAGCGCTACCTCACCGAGAAGCTGGTCGGCCGCCCCGTGGTGGTGATGAACTATCCGCGCGAGATCAAGTCGTTCTACATGCGGCTGAACGACGACGGCAGGACGGTGGCGGCCATGGACGTGCTGGCCCCCGGCATCGGCGAGATCATCGGCGGGTCGCAGCGCGAGGAGCGGCTGGACGTGCTGGACCGGCGCATGGCCGAGATGGGGCTGGACACGGCGAGCTACGGCTGGTACCGCGACCTGCGCCGCTACGGCACGGTGCCGCACGCCGGCTTCGGGCTGGGCTTCGAGCGGGCGATCCAGTACGCCACCGGCATCGCCAACATCCGCGACGTCATCCCCTACCCGCGCACGCCGGGGAGCGCGGAGTTCTGAGCGGCCCTGTCTCAAGCGGAGACGCGGAGGACGCGAAGAATTGCTTCGCGTCCTCCGCTTTTTTGCATCTCCCAATCCTCCACAACAGCCTTCACATAGAGGCTCCGTCATCCCGAGAACAGACGGCGATTGCGCTCGTCACTGGTCTGCTACGAGGCACGCCGTGCGATGGAAGTCGAAGGTTTGCAGGCCTTGATGGAATCGCGGGAGGGAGTTAAGGTCAGAGGCATACCGCACATTTAAGCTCACAAAGGGATGCACGCGCATGCGCAACGCGCTATCCGTCTCGCCCTCTCGTCCCGCCGCCACGATGGCGACGCCGGGAGCGTGCACCTGTCGTTGTCGTGCGCGAGGGCGGTGAATCATCCGCGGACCGTTCGCCTTTCGGGGCGGACGGTCCGTTCGCGTTCTCTACCCCGCCGCGAGCGCGTGAGCCGAAGCGGGCCAACCCTGACCGGAGAAACTTCGGTGAACATCGGGTGCTTCTGCACCGAGTACGTGTCGTGCTTCGACTGTACCGTCTGAACGGGCGGCAAACCCCGGACGAGGGAGGAAACGATGAAGAAGTTCAGGCTGGCGGTAGAGGAGCTGTGCGTGGAGTCGTTCGGCACCGCCGCGGCGGACCCGGCGCGGGGCACCGTGCGCGCCGCCGAGGCCACGCCCGCCACCGGCTGCGCCCTGTGCGGCACCGCGGCGGTGGGCGGAAGCTGCTTCAACGGGTGCACCATCGACAACTGCGAGATCGGCTGAAGCGCGGCGGAAGTGCCGCGGTGGCCGGGCCGCGGGGGCGGTCCGGGATGAACCATCATCAGGGAGATGGGAACGATGAAGAAGCTGAGCCTGAAGGTCGACGACATCACGGTGAGCTCGTTCACCACCGACGAGTACGACGACGTGCGCGGCACGGTGGAGGGGAACGCCATCACCGTTCCCCCGCGCTGCTCCGGCACGGTGAAGTTCGACGGCGGCGACGACGACTGCACCAGCGGGTGCGTGTGCTGCCGCTTCCGCCCGGCGCCCAAGCCGCAGTGAACTGAAGTGCGGGAGTGCGGAAGTGCGGGAGTGCGCTGGCTCCAGGTGAGCCACGGCACTCCCGCGTTCCCGCATCTCCCATGATCCAGCCAGAGCCGGAAGAACGCGCGGAACCCACGCACTCCCGCATTTCCGCACTCCCGCACTTTTGTCCTCCGTGCATGGTCCAAAGCTTGCGCCTGCGGCCCCGCATGGAACCTCCCATTCAGAACGAGAGGCGCCGCGGCACGGACCGCAGGCGCACCGGCGGCCTCGGCGGGCCCGGACGCTTCGGCGTGGGCCCGCTGCTCATCGGCTTCCTGGCGCTGATCGCGCTGACCATGCTGTGGGGCGGCGCGCAGAACAGCGGCCGCATCGCCTACAGCGAGCTGAAGAACCGCATCGCCGCCGGGCAGGTGGAGAAGGTGGAGATCACCCCCACCACCATCGTGGCCACGCCCAGGCCGGCGATCGCCGACAGCGCCAGGGTGCGCCAGTGGTCGGCCGCACTCCCCGCCTCGTTCGAGGACCGCGAGCTGCTGCCGCTGCTGGAGCGCATGCACGTGCCCTACCAGGGCGCCGAGGAAAGCAAGCTGTGGGGCCTGCTGGTCTGGCTCCTTCCGGTGGCCATGATCGTGGTGTTCTGGAGCTTCATGATGAGGCGGATGAACCCCACGCAGGGCGTGCTGACGGTCGGCAAGAGCAAGGCGCGCATCGTGGGCGAGGAGGGCACCGGCGTCACCTTCCAGGACGTGGCCGGCGTGGACGAGGCGCGGCAGGAGACGCAGGAGATCGTGGAGTTCCTCCGCTCGCCGGAAAAGTTCGCCAAGCTGGGCGCCAAGATCCCCAAGGGCGTGCTTCTCGTCGGCCCTCCGGGAACGGGGAAGACGCTGCTGGCGCGCGCGGTGGCCGGCGAGGCGGGCGTCACCTTCTTCCAGCTCTCGGGCGCCGAGTTCGTGGAGATGTTCGTGGGCGTGGGCGCCGCCCGCGTGCGCGACCTGTTCGCGCAGGCCAAGGCGCAGGCGCCGTGCATCATCTTCATCGACGAGCTGGACGCGCTGGGGAAGGCGCGCACCCCCGGCGGCGTGCTGGGCGGCAACGACGAGCGCGAGCAGACGCTGAACCAGCTGCTGGTGGAGATGGACGGCTTCGACCCGCGCATGGCCGTCATCATCATGGCCGCCACCAACCGCCCCGAAATCCTGGACCCCGCGCTGCTGCGCCCCGGCCGCTTCGACCGGCAGATCCTGGTGGACCGGCCGGACGTGAAGGGGCGCCTCGACATCCTGCGCATCCACTCGCGCGGCGTGTCGCTGGGGCAGGACGTGGACCTGGAGCGCATCGCCCGGCGCACCCCCGGCTTCGTGGGCGCCGACCTGGCCAACCTGCTGAACGAGGCCGCGCTCCTGGCCGCCCGGCGCGACAAGTCGGAGGTCAGCATGCTCGAGATCGACGACGCGGTGGACCGCATCGTGGCCGGGCTGGAGAAGAAGAACCGGCTGATCAACGACAAGGAGCGCACCATCGTGGCCTATCACGAGGCCGGCCACGCCATCGTGGCCGAGCGCGTGCCCACAGCCGACCCGGTGCACAAGATCAGCATCATCCCCCGCGGCGTGGCGGCGCTGGGCTACACGCAGCAGCTGCCGACCGAGGACCGCTACCTCCTGCAGAAGCAGGAATTGATGGACCGCATCGCCGTGCTGCTGGGCGGGCGCGTGGCCGAGGAGATCGTGTTCAACGAGATCTCCACCGGCGCGGGGAACGACCTGGAGCGCGTGACCGAGCTGGCGCGCAGCATGGTGATGGAGTACGGGATGAGCCGCGAGCTGGGCCCGGTGAACCTTTCCGGCCCGCGCCGGATGCAGTTCCTGCAGGCCGACGGCGACCACGGCGGCGGCCGCCAGTACAGCGAGGAGACCGCGCGCCAGATCGACAGCGAGATCCGCGGGCTGATCGACGGCACCTACGAGCGCGTGCGCCGCATCCTGACCGACGACCGCGGCGTGCTGGAGGTGCTGGCCCAGCGGCTGCTGGAGAAGGAAGTGGTCGACGAGGCCGAGCTGCGCGAGATCATGAACCTGCCGCCGCGCACCCGCGAGCCCAGCGAGGACCGCATCGTCACCCCGCCCCCCGCCTCGCCCATCGGCGAGGCCGGCCAGGCGCGTGCCGCGAGCTCGGCGGCGGACGACGCGGCGGCGGACTGAGGTGGGGGAAAAGAAGTCCTGAGTCCCAAGTCCCAGGTCCCAAGTGGAACTGCAGGGGAGATGGAGATTCGAATGGATGCGAAGGACGGGAAGGACCCGCGCTACAGCGACAAGAGCCCGCACTCGGCGGACGAGCAGAGCCAGCCCGAACCCGAGCGCCCGGTGCCCGAGACGGAGCGCGACGCGAAGAGCGGCCAGGCGGACAAGCCGTCGCAGGCCGAGGGCGAGCGCTGAGCTTCAGTACGAGAAGTGCGGAAGTACGAGAGTACGGAAGTACGGAACTGCACATCGCCCCGCGCCGAACGGATCGGCGCGGGGCGATGTGTCTTCAGCGCAAGGAAGCCTTCCCCGCTCCGCGATGAAGTCCGCGAAGGCTGACTGCGTGCCGTTGCAGCCGCGACTTCAGTCGCATCTTCCAACACCCAACCGCTTCGGGTGCAACCACTTCCGATGTGATACCATTTCCTTAAGCTGATTGTGCAGAATAGATGTTCCGCAGGTACTCGTAGCCGGTGATGGAGGCGAGAGTTTCGTTGGAGTAGTTGCGAAGGATCGTGGCCACACGCTCCTTCAGCGCGGC
>Ga0326721_10000034_pt1 | contig 129843 bp, 123 predicted proteins | sample SGPome_FD_203951 | JGI IMG/M metagenome (GOLD analysis project Ga0326721, IMG submission 203951) | Soil microbial communities from Southern Great Plains, Lamont, Oklahoma, United States - SGP_1_2016 | ecosystem: Engineered > Artificial ecosystem > Soil microcosm > Unclassified | place: USA... | reverse complement strand
CTCGAGAGACGTCATCCTGAGGCCGGCCACACCGGCGCCGCGTCCACGCAAGCCTCCGCAGGCCGAAGGATCTATAGCCTCTCCTCGGTAGTCAGCGGGAGCGACGCACCATCGTTGGATTGCGATGAATGTAACAGCGAGACGGCAGGAAGACTCCGCGCGAGACCTCGGCTGACGTGCGGGCAGGCTATAGGTCCTTTGGCCTGCGACGTCTGGTGCGGAAACGGACTGCGGTGTGGCCGGCCTCAGGATGACGTCACGGGGAGGCGGCGGCTGCGCGCCTCGCGAAGCCGGGAACATGACGTCGCGCGGGATCGGCGGCTGCGCTTCTCCCGGCGAAACCGGGAAGATGGCGTCCGGCAGGGGGCGCGTCAGCTTGCCGCGGTGAGACACGTCATCTCCCGTCTTCCCGGGGGAAAAACAGCAGCGGCGCGAAAGCGAGCTTCCGCGCCGAGCATCCGCCCCGGCCGTCGCGAGGGAGAGGTCCGTCACCAGGCGGGAGATTCGTTCGGGAGCACGGCCGCCCCGCGCGCGTGCGGCTCCGCGTGGCGCGGAGCGGGGCGGCGCGGGCCGCTCACCATCCACTCGCGCACTGCATCGGCCAGCACGTGCACCGTGCGCACCGCGTCGGGAAGCGCGTGCGGGTCGGTGCCGTCGCACCAGGCGCGCACCACCCACGGGTCCGCGCTCCCACCCGCCTCGCCGATGGGGAAATCCACCTTCAGCGCCGCGGCCGCGTGCGCCGCCGGAAGCCCGCCGCGCGCGCCGTCCGCGTCCGAGCAGCGGCAGAACACCACGTCCAGCAGCCCCATCACGTCGGCGTTGTCGGAGAGGATCGCCCGCAGGTGCTCCACGCTCTCGGCGGTCGAGACCACCTGCGCCACGTCGCGCGCGTGGATGCGGTCGCGGATCGACCGGCGCAGCCGCGACGCGCCGCTGGCCACCGCCGCGCCCGCCTCCACGAACTCGTGGTAGCCCAGCCGCTTGATGCCGAACAGCAGCAGCCCCGCCGACAGCGCGCCGCCCCCCGCCGCGATGTACATCACCGACGGCGGCGGCGCGAAGGCGATGAGCAGCGCCAGCATGGCCAGCCCCGCGGCGGCGGTGAACATCAGCACCGCCGCGCGCGTGTGCGTCAGCCCGATGGCCACCAGCCGGTGGTGCACGTGCCGCTCGTCCGCGCCGAAGATGGGCTTCCCGCGCAGCCACCGCCGCACGATGGCCAGCAGCGTGTCGATCAGCGGCAGGGCAAGGACCAGCAGGGGAATGACGGTGAGCACCGCGGTGGTGCTCTTGGTGGCGCCGTGGACGGAGAGCACCGCCAGCATGAAGCCCACGAACAGGCTCCCCGAATCGCCCAGGAAGATGCGCGCGGGGCGGAAGTTGTAGCGCAGGAACCCGGCGAGCGCGCCAGCCAGCGCGGCGCAGACCAGCGCCACTTCCCAGTTCCCCAGCTTCACCGCCACCGCCAGCGTGGTCGACAGCGCGACCAGCCCGATCCCCGTGGCCAGGCCGTCCAGCCCGTCGATCAGGTTGAAGGCGTTGGTCACCCCCACGATCCAGAGCACGGTGATGGGGAGCGACAGCGCGCGCAGCGCCAGCGGCGCGTGCGCCCCGCCGAACACGGTGAAGTAGTCGATGCGGAAGCCGGCCTGCCACGCCAGCAGCGCGGCGGCCAGCTGGGCCAGGAGCTTGGTGCGGGGGGGAAGGTTGTACAGGTCGTCGACCACGCCGGCGGCGAAGAGGATCCATCCCGCCAGCAGCATCCCGCCGAAGAGCGCCGCCGGCCGCTCGGGCTGGAACGACGGGTCGGCGAAGGCCACGGGAAGCGCGGCCACGATCCCCAGGCTCGACGCCAGGCACACCGCCACGCCGCCCAGCCGCGGCACCGGCTTGTGCTCCACCCCCTCCTTCACGCGCGCATGGCCGTAGATGCCGCGCGCCAGCAGGAAGCGCAGCAGCAGCGGGGTCACGGCCACGGCCGTTCCCACGGAGACCAGCAGTGCGGTGAGGATGAACGCCACGGAGGAACCGAACCGGGCTGGGGGAGCTTGCCGGGCGAACGACGCGCCGGCGTCCTGCGACATCAGTTTTCTGATACACCCGTCCGGTCGCGACGGTCCGCGCCCGGTTTACTAAGTCGAATAATGTTCAGGATTTCCGTCGATAACGGCCGCATCAGAGTAACGGGAAAACTGCAACGGGTCAAGCCGCAGCTTGGACGAACCCTGTTCACGCCGACTCCTTGCGTTTCCCTCTCCCGCCGCGCCAGACGGACCGCGGGGGAGATGCGCCCCGGGCGCTCGCCTCGGCGCGATCCGCGGTGCCGTTCGCCGGCCGAGTCTCTGCTCCTCCGCTTCTCCGCGTGAACCCGCTCTTACTGCATCGGGACAGGAGCGGAGAAGATCAGTAGTCGCTCTCGTCCGCCTCCGCCTCGACACCCATGTCGGTGAGGGTGTCGGCGAGCTCGTAGACGGCGGTGAAGTCGTCGATGTAGATGGAGGTCTCCTTGCCGGAGACGGCGTCGTCCGCGGCCTTCCGCGCCTCGATCATCCCCATCCCCGTGTACTGCTGGATGGTGCTCGCCACGGACTCGCGGCTCACGCCGAAGCGCACGCGGTGGATGTGCACCTGCGGCATCAGCCCTCCCCCCGCACCCGCTGGAGGGCTTCGGTGAGGCCGATCCGCCCCTCGTAGATGGCCTTGCCGATGATGGCGCCCGCGATCCCGCCGCGCTCCCGCGCCGCGGCCGCGACGGCGTCCACGTCGCCCATCCCGCTCATCCCGCCGCTGACGACGACCTCGGCGCCGGACTCGGCCGCGAGCGCGGCGGAGAGCTCCAGGTTGGGGCCCATCAGCATCCCGTCGCGCTCGATGTCGGTGTGGACGAGGGTGCGGGCGCCCAGCTCCACCATCGTCTTCGCCAGGTCGAAGAGGTCGGTCCCGCTCTCCTCCGTCCACCCCCGCGCCGCCGGCCGGCGCCCCCGCGCGTCGAGCCCGACGGCGATGCGGTCGGCGCCGAATCGGTCGACGGCGCGGCGGACGAGGTCGGGGTTCTCGATGGCCGCGGTGCCGATCACCGCGCGGGCGGCGCCGGAGTCCAGCACCTCGGCGAGGTCGTCTTCCGTCCGCAGTCCCCCGCCCGTCTGCACCTTCAGCGGCGTCCCGGCGACCACGCGGCGGATGAGCGCGCGGTTGCTTCCGTCGCCGAACGCGGCGTCCAGGTCCACCACGTGGATCCACTCCGCGCCCGCGTCCGCGAACGAGCGCGCCACGGCCAGCGGGTCGTCCCCATACACCGTCTCCCGGCTCGCCTCGCCCTTCTCCAGCCGCACGCAGCGGCCGCGGCGCAGGTCGATGGCCGGGTACAGCGCGAACCGGCTACCCACGATCGCGGCTGCGCCGGGGCCGCTCGGCCAGCTTCACCCCCGCCTCGCGCTCCATCGCCGCCACGCGCGCCTCCACCACCTCGCGGAAGCGCGAGCCGTCCACCGGCTCGGCCTGGATCTCCCGCACGTTGGCCGGGTTGATGGGCCGCCCGTTCTGCCGGAACTCGTAGTGGAGGTGCGGCCCCGTCGCGAGCCCCGTCATCCCCACGTACGCGATCACCTGCCCCTGCCGCACCCGCACCCCGTCGTCGATCCCCTTGGCGAACGAGCGGAGGTGGCCGTAGCGCGTCGTATATCCGCGTCCGTGGGCGATCTCCAGCAGGTTGCCGTATCCCCCGCTCCACCCGGCGCGGCGCACCACGCCGTCGGCCACCGCGCGCACCGGCGTTCCCGGCGAGGCGGCGTAGTCGATCCCCACGTGGGCGCGCATGATGTGCAGGATGGGGTGGAAGCGGCCCAGCGTGAAGCCCGAGCTGATGCGGCGGAACTCCAGCGGCGCGCGCAGGAAGCCGCGCTTCATCGCCTGCCCCTTGCCGTCGTACCACCCGTCCTGCCCGTCGTGGCGGAAGAGGTACGCGTCGTATAGATGGCCGGAGAGGAGGAATCTCACGGCGAGAAGCCGAGAGCGGCGCGCGGTGCCGTCGGGGCGCACGGTGCGCTCGTAGAGGATCTGGTAGCTGTCGCCGGGGTTGAGGTCGTTGGAGAAGTCCACCCGCGTCTCGAAGATCCCGTCGGCGATCTGGTCGGCCACGCGCTGGCGCTCGCGGCGCGGGATGTCGCCGTGGCCGTTCAGCAGCGCCTCGTACAGCGAGTAGCGCACCGTCCCCGCGAACACCGCGGTGTCGGTGTGCACCGAGACGGAGTCGACGCGCGCGCGGAGCCGGCCGCGGGCGTCCACGCGCAGCACGCGGTCGGCGTCCAGCTGCAGCGTCATGCGCCGCAGTCCGCCGGTGCGCGTGTCCACGCGGAAGTCGAACTCGCGCCCCTCGCGCACCTCGCCGTCGCCCGCCGAGTCGGGGAGCTGCGCGAGGATGGCGGCCGCCTGCTCGCCGTCCACCTCCAGCTGGCGCAGCAGTTCGGCCAGCGAGTGCCCGTGCCGCAGCTTCTCGTGGCGCACGTGCTCCAGCGGCGCGGCGTGCGCCGTGGGCAGCAGCCCGGGCGCGGCGGGCGGCCTGGGCTCGGGGCGATGCAGGAACACCGCGCCGAGGGCCACGCCGAACGTGCCCAGCATGCCGATCGAGAGCAAGCGGTAGGGATTCGCCATCCCGGGTACCTCCTGATTGGATCTACTGCGAGTGATTTGCGACGAGTTGGATCGAGAGCATCCGAAGAACGGATGCGTGCGTGCGAATTGCGGCCTGGACCTCACCCTCCACCCCTCACCCGGCTCGCCGAGGCTCGCCACCCCTCCCGATAACGGGAGAGGGTTGTTGCTCCCAAGGTTCCGCGCGGCTCCGAACCCTCCGCGCGCCGCCCTGTCCCCTGTCCCCTCCAGCGGAAGCGCAGCGAGACCCCCGCCGTCCACCGGGGTCTCGCTGCGCTCTGGTGCCTACGATCCCGCGAAGCCTTCCATCAGTCCATCTGCCGGCGGATGAAGGTGGGGATCTCGAGGTCGTTCACGCTCTTCTCGGGCTGGCGCGGCGGAACCGGCAGCCGCGTGACCGGCGTGCCCTGCTCGCGCCCGGCCTCGCGCTCGCGCTCCATCTGCGGCTGCGGCGCGGGCGCCGGGCGCGGGTGGAAGGGCGTGGGCTCGCGCTCCGCCGGGGCGGAGGGGCGCGCGAAGGGCGAGGAGTGCCCGTCGCCCGCGCCGCCGCCGGGGAGCACGGTGCGCGAGCCGGAGAGCGGGCGCACCTCGTGGCGTGCGTCGCCCCGCCGGAAGTCGGCGCGGATCACGTTGTCGTGCCGCTCGAACACCGGCTCGCCGCGCTCGAAGCCCGTGGCGATGACGGTCACGCGCACCTCTTCCTTCATCCCGCTGTCGTGCACGGCGCCGAAGATGATCTCGGCCTCGTCGCCCGCGGCTTCCTGGATGATGGACGAGATGGTGGTCACCTCGTCGATCGCCAGGTCCATCCCGCCGGTGATGTTGATCAGCACGCCCGCCGCGCCCGAGATGGAGATGTTGTCCAGCAGCGGGCTCGAGATGGCCTCCTGCGCCGCCTCGACCGCGCGGTTCTCGCCCTTGCCGAAGCCGGTGCCCATCAGCGCCGCGCCGCGGTTGCTCATGATCGTGCGCACGTCGGCGAAGTCCACGTTCACCTCGCCGGTCACGCGGATCAGGTCGGAGATGCCCTGCGTGGCGTGCAGCAGCACCTCGTCGGCCTTCTTCAGCGCGTCCTTGAAGCTGGTGCCCTTGCCGACCACCGAGAGGAGGCGCTCGTTCGGCACCACGATCATGGTGTCGGCCGCGCGCTTCAGCTCCATCAGCCCCTCGTCGGCCTGCCGCATCCGCTTCTTCCCCTCGAACTGGAAGGGCTTGGTGACGATGGCGATGGTCAGCGCCCCCATCTCGCGCGCCATCTCGGCGATGAGCGGCGCGGCGCCGGTGCCGGTGCCGCCGCCCATCCCCGCGGTGATGAAGACCAGGTCGGCGCCGTCCAGCGCCTTCCGCATCTCCTCGCGGTTCTCCTCCAGCGCCAGCCGCCCCACGTCGGGGCGCGCGCCGGCGCCCAGCCCGCGGGTCAGCTTCTGCCCGATCTGCAGCTTGACGGGCGCCTTGCTCATCTTCAGGACCTGCGCGTCGGTGTTCACCGAGATGAACTCCACGCCCTCCAGGTCCTCCTCGATCATCCGGTTCACGGCGTTTCCGCCGCCGCCGCCCACGCCCACCACCTTCATGCGGGCGTTCTGCGGCATCGGGTCTTCGTACTCGAAGATCATCTTGGGTTCGCTCCTCCGGTCCGCGTGGGAGGGTTCCGCCGGTCGGTTTGCATGCATGGATACCAGGGCCTGGGGACCTAGAAGAAGTCCGCGAGCCAATCCTTCACTCGCCGCAATGTTCCGGAAACAGACGATCCGGACGCGGCGCCTTCGGGGGTGTCGTCGATGAGTCGGCGGGAGCCGTAGATGACGAGGCCGGCAGCCGTAGCAAACTTGGGCCGGCGCACCGAATCCGCAAGCCCGCCGAGCCCGTCTCCGGGCACGCCCACGCGCACCGGCGCGGCAAAGCTGCGCTCGGCCAGCTCCACGATTCCCGCCAGGCTGGCGCCGCCGCCGGTGAGCACGATTCCGCCCCCCAGCGCCCCCGCCAGCCCGCTCCGCTCCAGCTCCGCCGCGACGAGTCCGAAGATCTCGTCCATCCGCTGCTCGATGATGTGCGCCAGCAGCTCGCGGGCAACGTGGCGCGTCTGCCCCTGCGCCGGCCCGGGGATCTCGAAGGTCTCGTTCGGGTTGATCAGGTCGGCCCGCGCCGAGCCCCACCGCTCCTTGGCCCGCTGCGCTTCCGCGTAGGGGAGGGAGAGGCCCTTGGCGAGATCGTTCGTCACCGTCGACCCGCCCCACGGGAGGCTGGCCAGGTGGCGGATCTTCCGCTCGTGGAAGACCGCGACGTCCGTCGTCCCCCCGCCGAGCTCGACGAGCGCGGTGCCGATCTCCTTCTCGTCGTCCGACATGACCGCGGCGGCGGAGGCCAGCGGCTCGAGGACGAGCTCCGCGACCTGGTACCCGGCGCGCGTCACCGACTTGCGGATGTTCTGCGCGGCGCTGGCCGAGCCGGTGACAATGAAGACCTCGGCCTCGAGGCGCATGGCCGCCATCCCCACCGGGTCGCGGATGCCGTCCTGCGCGTCGACGATGTACTCCTGCGGGATGGCGTGGATCAGCTCACGGTCGGCGGGGATGGGCACCGCGCGGGCGACCTCGTTCACGCGCTCCACGTCGGCCGCGCTCACCTCCTGGTCGCGCGAGCCCTGCTGCCGCCCGACGGCGACGACGCCGTTGGATGGCCAGGCGTGGATGTGCTCGCCGGCGATGCCGGTGTAGAGGCGGTCGACCTTCACCCCCGCCATCAGCTCGGCCTCCTTCACCGCCTTGCGGACGGCCTCGGTGGTGGCCTCGATGTCGGTGACGATCTCGCGGCGGATGCCGGTGGTGCGCGCCTGGCCCACGCCCAGGATCTTCACCTGCGCGCGCTGCGCGGCCTCGCCGTCGATCTCGGCGATCACGACGGCGGTCTTGCTGGAGCCGATGTCCAGGCCTGCAACGACGGTTGGGCGCATCAGGGCGAGTGCGAAAGTGCGAAGGTGCGAGAGTGCGAAAGTGCGTCGGCTCGCACGGGGTTCAGCTCTGCCAGCGGACGACCACCTGGTCGTCGAAGCGCGCGTCCACGGTCGGGCGTCCATGGTGCGTGGTGTCGGCCGCGGCGCGGCGGGCAACGTCGTCGACCGCGGCGCGGAGGCGGACCAGCGCGTCGGGCTCCATCCCGTCGCGCACCAGCACGTCCAGCGCGGGCTGGCCCAGGATCAGCCGCAGCTCGCCGGGCGCGGGGAGGAGCTCGCTCACCCGCGCCATCAGCGCCGGCTCCAGCTCGCCCAGCCGCGCCGCCTCGGCCAGCGCGGCGCGCGTCCCGGCATCGGTCACGCGCCCGCGGCCGTCCGTCCGCACCCGCCCGTCCAGCACGGGGAGATCGACGGGCTCGCGCGCGGGGTCGACGGAGAGGATCTCCCCGTCCCCCGTCGCCGGACGGAGCGTCCCCGCGAGCACCAGCGCGGCGGGCGTCTTCTCGGTGATGCGGATGCGCAGCGTCCTCGGGAGCACGCGCACCACCTCCGCGTCGGCGATGGCGGGGTGGCGCCGGAGCGCGGCGACGAAGGGGGCGGGATCGCTCCACACGTTCGTCCCCACCCGCACGCCACTGGCCCGCAGGATCTCGTGCGGCGCCAGGAGATGGGCGCCGGCGACCTCCACCCGCTCCGCGCCGAACCACTCGATCCGCCGACCGGCCGGCGGCGCCCACCAGGGCGACGAGGCCGCGGCGGCGACCGGAATGGCGACGAGCGCGAGGCGCAGCGCCCGCTTCATCGCCCCGCCTCGGCCGGCTCGGAGACGAGCCGCAGCAGGTCGCGCGAGGCCTCGTCCAGGTTCCCCGCGCCCATGGTCAGGCAGAGATCGCCCGGCTTCAGCTCGGCCGCGACCGCGTCCACGATCTCCGCGCGGTCGGGGACGTAGCGCACGTCGCCCCCCGCTTCCCGCGCGGGGGTGGCGATCAGCTGGCCGGTGATGCCGGGAATGGGCCGCTCGCGCGCCGCGTAGATGTCGGTGAGGAAGACCACGTCCGCCGCCGCCAGCACCCGCCCGAACTCCGGCGCGAAGTCGCGCGTCCGCGAGTACAGGTGCGGCTGGAAGACGGCGACCAGGCGGCGGCCGGGATACGAGGCGCGCGCGGCCCGCAGCGTCGCCTCGATCTCGGTGGGGTGGTGCGCGTAGTCGTCCACGAACAGCACCCCGCCGGCCTCGCCCACCTGCTCGAAGCGCCGGTCGATCCCCGCGTACTCCTCCACCCCGCGCGCGATCACGTCCCACGCGATCCCGAAGCGCCGCGCGACCGCGACGGCCGCCAGCGCGTTGCGCACGTTGTGCAGCCCGGGCGCCCGCAGCCGCGCCGCGCCCAGCACCTTCCCCCGCTCGCGCACGGTGAAGCTCTGCCCGCCCGCGTCGGCGGCGACGTCCTCGGCGCGGAGCATGGAGCCCGCGTTCAGGCCGTAGGTCATCACCCGCTCCGGCCCGCCGCGGAGGATGGTGGCGAGACGCGCGGCGCCGTGGTCGTCGGCGCAGCAGGCGATCATCCCGTCGTCGGGCACCGACTCGGCGTAGGCCAGGAACGACTCTTCCACCGCCTCCAGCGAGCCGTAGATGTCCAGGTGGTCGGCCTCGAGCGTGGTGACGACGGCGACCCTGGGATGGAGCTGGTGGAACGAGCGGTCGTACTCGTCGGCCTCGACCACGTAGACCTTGTCGCCGCCGCCGCGGAGGTTGCCGCCCCACGCGGGGACGTGGGCGCCCACGAAGCCGGTGGGGTCGAGACCGGCGGCGGCCAGGACGGTGGTGGTGAGCGTGGTGGTGGTGGTCTTCCCGTGCGTTCCCGCGATGCCCACCACGGTGCCGCGGTTGACGATGGCGCCCAGCGCCCGCGCCCGCTTCAGCACGGGGATGCCGCGCGCGCGCGCCGCGGCGATCTCGGGGTGGTCCTCGGGAACGGCGGCGGTCATCACCACGGCCACGCAATCGGCCACGTGCGCCGGGTCGTGCCCCTCGGTGACCACGGCACCATGGCGCCGGAGAAGCCGCGCGGAGGCGTTCACGTGGTCCTGGCACCCGGTGACCCGGCCGCCCGCCAGCAGCAGCATCTCGGCGAGCGGAGCCATCCCCGCCCCGCCGATGCCGACGAAGTGCACGGGACCGCTGCGGGCCAGCTCCACGAGATCGATTTCGGTTTCGCTCACCATTCTACCGTTCGGAACGCTCGACTGACAGGGCTTGAAAAGAAGTCCTGAGTCCCAGGTCCTGAGTCCCAAGTGAACTGCAAGTGCGTGAGTGCGTCCGTGCGGAGTGCGCTGGTTCGGCGCTCGGCTCCACGTTCGCGCTCGACATTCCGTCTCCCCGTCCGCGGCGGGCCCCCGGCGGCCCGACTCCCAACCATCCCCCTCACCACCCGCCACCGGGGGCAACCGCCTGCGGACGAACTATCTGCGCGATCGAGAACCCATTGTGCCGCCGCACCACCGCGGCCCTCTCCCCCCGACCCCCTCCCCCAAAACTGCCTGGGGGAGGGGGAGAACTCAGCGCCGCACAAGCTTCAGCGCATCACCCGAATGCCCGCCAGCAGTCCCGCAGGGACTTTGTGCTGTTGTTGGCGGTGAATTCATTCACCGTCTCCAAGCCCGTCACTTAGGACTCAGGACTTGGGACTCAGGACTTCTTCTCTCCCACCATCCTCAGCAGCTCCCCCGCAATCCGGTCCGCCGCGTCGGGCTTGCCGCGGTCCCTGGCCTTCGCGGCGAGCTCCGCTCGGCGGGCGGGGTCCTTGGCCAGCTCCATCATGTCGCGCCAGAGGCGGCCCTGGCCCAGCTCGCTCTCGGGCACCATCAGCGCGGCGTCGGCGTCGGCCAGCGCCACCGCGTTGTGGTGCTGGTGGTTGGCGGCGGCGGTGGGGAGCGGCACCAGGATGGCCGGGATCCCCCAGGCGCACAGCTCGGCCAGCGACATCGCCCCCGCGCGGCTGATGGCGAAGTCCGCCGAGGCCAGCGCGCCCGGCATGTCCTCGATGTACGCCATTGGCTTCACCCACGCGGGGCGCCCCGCCTCGCCCAGCCGCGCCTGCACCTGGTCGAAGTTCCCCGTTCCCGTGGCCCACAGGATCTCGAACCCCGGCGGCGGCGCCTCCAGCCGCCCTTCCGCCACTCCGCGCAGGTCCGAGAGCAGCGCCTCGTTCACCGCGCGCGCGCCCTGGCTCCCGCCCGTCACCAGGCAGACGATCCCGCCGCCCAGCCCGAACCTGGCGCGCGCCGTGGCCCGGTCCACCGCGAAGTCGGGGGGCTTGATGGGGTTGCCGTACTCGAAGATCTCCGTCTTCGGCCCCGTCTTCAGGTACTTCCGCGCCTCGGGGAAGGCCAGGTGGAGCTGCCGCGCGCGCCCCGCCAGCTTGCGCGTGACGAACCCCGGAAACGAGTTCTGCTCCTGCAGCGCGAACGGAACGCCGCGCAGCATCGCGTAGAACACGGCCGGTCCGCTCGCGTACCCGCCCGTGCCGACAACGACGTCGGGGCGGAAGGTGCGGAAGAGGCCGCGCAGCCGGCTCCACGTGCCCATCATCGCCGGGAACAGCTTCCAGTTCTCCCACGGCCGCGCGCGGCGGATGGGCTCCATCGGCAGGAGCTGGTGCTGCACGCCCTTCTCCGGCAGCACGCGGCTCTCCACCCCGCGCTGCGCGCCCACGAAGAAGACCTCGGCGGAGGGGTCGGCGCGCTTCACCGCGTCGCCCAGGTTCAGCGCGGGATACAGGTGCCCGCCCGTGCCGCCGCCGGCGAAGAGGACGCGCGCGCTCATGCCGGCCCCCGCTTCGCCGCGCGGGCGACGCTGAGGAGAATGCCCACCGCGCAGAACTGCGCGAGCAGCGCGCTGCGGCCGTAGCTCATGAACGGCAGCGCCACGCCGGTGGTCGGCAGCAGCGACAGGGCCACGCCCATGTGCAGGAAGCCGGAGACGGCGATCATGTTCGTCATCCCGATGGCCAGCAGGTACCCGAAGCGGTCCGGCGCCCGCGCGGCGATGCGGTAGCCCACCCACAGGAAGCCGGCGAAGATCGCCACCACGAACACGATCCCCAGCAGCCCCCACTCCTCGGCGATCATGGAGAAGAGGAAGTCGTTGTGCGGCTCGGGAAGGAACCCGAACTTCTGCCGGCTCCCCCCGAATCCGACCCCCCCCAGCCCACCCGAGCCGACCGCGATCAGCGACTGGTAGATCTGGTAGCTCACCCCGTCGGTGTCCGCCGTGGGATCGAGAAAGGCGGCGATGCGCTGCATGCGGTAGCCCGCGTGCGTGATCTGGTGCCAGATCACGGGAACGGCGAGCAGGCCGAAGAAGATGAAGTGGCCGATGCGCGCGCCCCCCGCGAAGAGCACCAGCGCCGAGAGCAGCAGGAGAAGCAGCGCCGCGCTCATGTTGGGCTCCAGCAGCACCAGGGCGACGATGGGGAGCCAGACGACCAGGAAGGGGACGAGGCCCTTGCTGAGCGAGTGCAACCGGTCCTGCTTCTTCACCGCCAGCGCGGCGGTCCACGCGATCAGCGCGATCTTGGCGAACTCGCTGGGCTGGAAGGAGACGCCCAGGTTCAGCCAGCGCCGTGCGCCGTTGATGCGCGGGGCGATGGCATGCGTCCCCGGCATCACGATCACCACCAGCATCACGCCGATCACGACGAGCATCGGCCACGCCCAGAGGCGGTAGCGGCGATAGTCCACGCGCGAGAGGACGGCCGCCATCACCGCGCCCATCAGCGCGCCGGCGAACTGGTTCAGCGCGTACCAGTGCCCCGGGTGCCCCTCGGCGCGCGCCATGAAGGCGCTGGCGCTGTACATCTCGATCAGCCCGAAGCAGAAGGCCACGAAGGTGAGCGCCACCAGCACCTTCGACTCCCACACCTCCGCGACGGCGAACTCGACGGGCGACGGAGGCGCGGCCACCTTGGCCCGCCGCTCGCGCGGGGGGACGACCGGCTGCAGGACGGCGGTGCCGCCGGTGCCCCGCCTGCGGACCAGCGCGAGCACGCTCACGCGGCCTCCAGCGCGGGCTCGGGCGCGGCCCTGCCCGTAACCAGCTCGGCGAAGCGCTTCCCGCGCTCCTCGTAGTTCACGAACATGTCGAAGCTGCTGCAGGCGGGCGAAAGGAGCACGGCGTCGCCCGGCCGGGCGACCTCGCGCGCGCGCCGCACCACGTCGTCGAAATCGCCGTCCACCCGCTCCACGGACGCGAACTTCCCCGCCAGGTCGTGCTCGATCACGGGCCCCGCCTCGCCGAAGGCCAGGATGCGCTTCACCTTTCCCATCTCCAGCTCCGGCAGCAGCTCGGTGTACGGCTCGCCCTTGTGCCGCCCGCCCAGGAGCAGGACGGTGGGCCGCGTCATCCCGCGCACCGCCACCTGGGTGGAGGCGATGTTGGTGGCCTTGCTGTCGTTGATCCACAGCACGCCGTCGGTCTCGGCGATGGGCTGCAGGCGGTGGGGGGGCGCCTCGAACGAGCGCAGGCCGCGGGCGATGGCCTCGGGCGACGCGCCGGCAAGCCGCGCGGCGATGGAGGCGGCCAGCGCGTTGGCGATGTTGTGCTGCCCCAGGATGCGCAGCTCGCCGGCGGTGACGATGCGCTCCTCGCGCCCCGCCTCCAGCCGCAGCGTCAGCCACCCGTCGGGCGACAGGAAGCCGCCCAGCTCGCCGGCCGCCGGCTGCGACGCGACGCGGAAGTAGTAGCGCGTTCCCGGCGCGCTGCCGGGAAGGTCGCGCGCCTTCGGGTCCTCGCCGTTCAGCACCCAGCGGCTCTCGCCGGTGGCGTTGCGGAAGAGGTGCGCCTTGTCGGCGTAGTAGGCGTCGACGCTGCTGTACCAGTCCAGGTGGTCGGGCGCCAGGTTCGTCAGCACGCCGATGCGCGGGTTGAACTCGCGGATCCCGCCGAGCTGGAACGAGCTGGTCTCCACCACCGCCACGCGCGGCTGCGGCTCGCGCATCACCAGCTCGCTGAGTGCGGTGCCGATGTTGCCGCCCACCGCCGCATCCTGCCCGTGCTCGTGCAGGAGATGGCCGATGAGCGAGGTGACCGTCGTCTTCCCGTTGGTGCCGGTGATGGCGATGACGGGGCACTCCAGCAGCCCGAAGGCGAACTCGATCTCGGGGATGACGGGAACGTGGGCGATCTCGGGCGCGCGCAGCACCGCGGCCGTGGGCGGGATGCCGGGCGACAGGACGATGCGGTTGCAGCGGGCCAGCTTGCCCAGGTCGTGGCGGCCGGTCTCGGCGAGGCCGCCCATGGCGTTGATCTGCTCGGCGGCGCGGCGCGTCTGCGGGTTGTCGCCCATGTCGCTGGCGTACACGCGGGCGCCGCGGGCCAGCGCGAGCTTCGCGGCGGCCAGCCCGCTGCGGGCCAGCCCCAGCACGCCGATGGTTTCGCCGACGAGTGATGCGCTCATGGGAGTGCCTGGTGCCAAAGTGCCTGGTGCCAAGTGCCGCGGTGGTGCGTCTGCTGGTCCTGATGTGGAGCCCGAAGTCCTGAGTCCTAAGTGCTGAGTGCTGAGTGCTGAGTGCTGAGTGCTGAGTGCGAACAGCACCCCGGCATTCTCGCGTACGGGAGACATCCTGCCCGCCGGCTGGCCCCCTCCCCCGGCCCCTCCGCCCGCTCCGCGGGGGAGGGGAGAACTCATCGCGTCTCCAGCTCCCGTTCGCCTCGCCGCCGTCCGTCCCGCCACGGAAGTCCGCGAAGGCGGACTGTGTGCCGTTGTAGCCGCCACTTTAGTGGCATCTTCGCGATCACCGATTCCGCGAATCTCCACTCAGCACTCAGCACTCAGCACTCAGCACTCAGCACTCAGCACTCAGCACTCAGCACTCAGCACTCAGCACTCAGCACTTCCGCACTTCCGCACTTCCGCACTTCCGCACTTCCGCACTTCCTACCGGATCTTCAGCGTCGCAAACGCCACCAGCGCGCACATGATCCCCATGATCCAGAAGCGGATGATCACCTTGCTCTCGTGCCACCCGATCTGTTCGAAGTGGTGGTGCAGCGGCGCCATGCGGAAGATGCGGCGGCCCACGCCGTACCTGCGCTTGGTGTACTTGAAGTACGCCGTCTGCAGCATCACGCTGAGCGCTTCCGCGACGAAGATGGCGCCCACGATGCCGAGCAGGAACTCGGCGCGGAGCAGCACCGCCACGCACCCCAGCACCCCGCCGATGGCCAGCGACCCGGTGTCGCCCATGAACACCTCGGCCGGGTGCGCGTTGAACCAGAGGAAGCCCATGCATCCCCCGCCCAGCGCCACCAGGAAGATGGTCAGCTCGCCCGCGCCCGGGATGTAGAACACGTTCAGGTAGTTGGCCGCGTCCACCCGCCCCAGCAGGTACGCGAACACGCCGAAGGTCGTCGCCGCGATGGCCGACAGCCCCGCCGCCAGCCCATCCAGCCCGTCGGTGAGGTTCACCGCGTTGCTGCAGCCCACGATGATGAAGGTGACGAACAGGATGTACAGCGGCCACCAGAACGACAGGTGCACCGTCTTGAAGAAGGGGATCTGCGTCCACGCGAACGGATAGGTGGGGATCCCCGTGTCCATCCCCTTCAGCCAGAGCGGGACGAAGACCAGCGCCAGGCCCAGGACAAGGCCGGCGGAGGTCTGGCCGATGAGCTTGTAGCGCCCCTTCAGCCCTTCCGTCTTCTTCCGCGTGATCTTCAGGTAGTCGTCCAGGAAGCCCAGCCCCCCCAGCCAGGTGATGGTGATGAGCACCGCCCAGGTGTTGAACTGGTCCAGCCGCGCCCACAGCAGCGTGGGGATGACCGTCGCCATCACGATCAGCACGCCGCCCATCGTGGGCGTGCCGCTCTTGCCCAGGTGCGTCTGCGGGCCCTCGGTGCGCACCACCTGGCCCACCTTCAGCATCCGCAGCCGCGAGATGATGGAGGGCCCGAACCAGAACGCCACCAGGAACGCCGTGACCACCGCGCCCGCGGCCCGGAAGGTCACGTAGCGGAAGACGTTGAAGGCCAGGTTCTGCTCGGCCAGCGGCACCAGCAGGTAATAGAGCATCGGCCTCAGTGCCCCGCGTGCGCGGTGGATGCCGCGGCGGCGCCGCCGGCGAAGTCCCGCTCCAGCAACGGAATCAGCCGCTCCAGGGCCACGCCGCGCGAGCCCTTGAGCAGGATCGTTTCGTCTCCCTTCAGCCGCGGCCGCAGCGCCTCGTACGCCTCCAGCGGGTCCTCCGCGGCGATGACTCGCGCCTCGCCATCCGCGTCACCGATCGCGGGAACGAAGTCGCCGGTGGCCACCAGCAGGTCGATGCCGCTCCCCAGCCGCGCCAGCGCGGCCTCGCCCACCGAGCGGTGCAGCCCCTCGGCGTGGCCGCCCAGCTCCCGCATCGTCCCGATCACCGCGATCTTCTCCCCCGACGACGGCAGCGAGGCGAGGAGGTCCAGCGCGGCGCGGGTGCTGGGCGGGTTCGCGTTGTAGCAGTCGGCCAGCACGTTCAGCGACCCCACCCTGCGCCACTCGTTGCGCATCTTCGGCGCGGGCATGGCGGCGATGGACCTGGCGCTCTCCTCCACCGGCACGCCCAATTCCGCCGACACGCCGAGGGCGACCAGCGCGTTGCGGACGTTGTGCATCCCCGGGAGGGGGAGGTCGATGGGGGTGCCGCGAAAGGTCCAGCGCGTCGCGCCGCCCGGCAGCACCTCGATCCCCTCCGCGCCGCCGTCGGGCCGCACGTCCGCCTCCGCGTCGAACCCCGCGACCCGCAGCCGCATCCCCCCCACGATCCGCTCGGCGCGCTCGGGGAGCTCGGTCGGGTCCTCCGCCACCACGGCGACGCCGCTGGGGCGGAGATGGCGGAGGATGGAGAGCTCTTCCTCGAGCACCCCTTCCACCGACCCCAATCCCTCCAGGTGCTCCTCGCCGATCGAGGTGATGACCGCCGCGTCGGGCTCCACGATCGCGCCCAGGATCTCGATCTCCCCCGGCTCGTTCGTCCCCGTCTCCACGACCAGCACTTCCGCGTCGTCCGGCGCGGCGAGGAGCGTCAGGGGGACGCCGACCTGGTTGTTCAGGTTCCCCTCGGTCGCGTGCACCCGGAAGCGCGGCGACAGCGCGGCGCGGAGGAGATCCTTGGTCGTCGTCTTCCCGTTGCTCCCCGCGACGGCCACCACTTTCGCCGAAAGCGCGCGGCGGCGGTGGTTCCCCAATCGCCCCAGCGCGTGCAGCGTGTCGTCCACGGTGAAGTAGACGAGGTGCGCGGGCGCGTCGGCCGGGCGGTGCGAGACCACGGCGCCCGTGGCGCCTGCATCGGCGGCCTGCGACAGGAAGTCGTGCGCGTCGAAGTTCGCGCCCTTCAGGGCCACGAAAAGCGAACCGGGCCCGATCTTCCGCGTGTCCGTGGATACGCCGGAGAAGACGAGGCCCGGAGCCGCCCGCGGCTCACCGCTGTCCCCCGCACCCGCCCTGCCGCCGTCCACGCCCCCGGCACCGGCGCCCAGCGCCCGCGCCACTTCCTCCGCCGTCCAGCGGAACCCGCTCAACCTGCACCTCCAGACCCTTCGTCGCGCTCGGAAAGAACCTCGCGGACCACCTGCCGTTCGTCGAACGGACGCGCCTGCTTTCCCACGATCTGGTAGGTCTCGTGGCCCTTGCCGGCGAGCAGGATGACGTCGTCCTGCGCGGCGTTCAGGAGTGCGTGGCGGATGGCCTCACGGCGGTCGGGAACGCGCAGGCGGGGTGCACGTCCCATGCCGCTCTCGATGGCGTCGAGGATGGCTTCCGGGTTCTCGGTGCGCGGGTTGTCGGAGGTCACGATGCTCATGTCCGCGCGCTCCGCCGCCACCCGCCCCATCTCCGGCCGCTTCCCCTGGTCGCGGTCGCCGCCGGCGCCGAAGACCACCCAGAGCTTTCCCTTCACCAGGGGACGGATGGCGGCAATCGCGCGCTCCAGCGCGTCGGGCGTGTGCGCGTAGTCGATCAGAACCGTGGCCGACGCGGGCGGCCCGGAAACGCGCTCCAGCCGCCCCGGCACCTGCGGCAAGGTCGCCAGCCCGGCCGTGATCTCGCCGACGGACCATCCGAGAGCATACAGGACGGCGGCGCACCCCAGCGCGTTGGAGACGTTGAAGTCTCCGAAGAGCGGGATGGCCACGTCCGTGTCGCCCGAGGGGGTGGAGAGGACGAACTCCATCCCCCCCGGCCCCACCCGGATGTCCCGCGCCCTGACGTCCGCCGGGGCGGAAGTGCTGAAGCGGACGATCCGACGATCCGATGCCCCCACACCGTTCCACGCCGGATCGTCCGCGTTCAGCACGACCGCACCCGCGGGCTTCAGCAGCTCCAGAAGGCGGAGCTTGGCCGCGCGGTACTCGTCCATCGTCTGGTGATAGTCCAGGTGGTCGCGGGTCAGGTTGGTGAACAGCGCCGCGTCGAAGCGCACCGCCGCCAGGCGGTCTTGCGCCAGCGCGTGCGAGCTGGTCTCCATCGCCACCGCCTCCACCTTCACCGGCGCGATGTCCAGCGCCGGCTTGCCGCCCAGCCCGTCGCGGTACATCCGCAGCCAGCGCGCGACCTCGGTGGGCCCCGGCGTGGTCAGTCCCTCCGTCCCCGGGATCACCTTTCCCTCGTGGTCCAGCGCGCCCAGCGTCCCGATGCTCCCGGCGGGGGCGCGGCGCCCCAGCAGGTGGCGGAGGATGGCGGTGCTGGTCGTCTTCCCGTTGGTCCCCGTGATGCCGACCACGGTCAGCTCGTTCCACGGGTCGCCGTACACGCAGGCGGCGGCGTAGGCGGCCGCGAGACGACCGTCGGTCACCTCGATCTGCGGGAGGGAGATGAGGTGGTCGCGCCGCTCCACCGTGGCCCCCGCGGCGCCCTTCCCGGAGACTTCGGCCAGGAAGCGGTGCCCGTCCGTCTCCGTGCCCTTCACGGCGCAGAAGAGGTGGCCCGACTTCACCCTGCGCGAGTCCGTCCACGCCTCGGGAACGGGGCGGGCGGCGGCGCGGTCGGCCAGCCCCCGCTCGCCCTTCAGCAGTCCCTCGGCGCGGAGCCGGTCCGCGATCTGTCCCAGCGTCACCCGCGCTGCCATGTCAGAGTCCCGCTCCGGTGACGGTGAGCGTGTCGCCGCGCGGGAGCATGGCCCCCGCCGCGGGTGTGGTGGATGCGACGTTCCCCCCGCCGCGCACGCGGACGTGGAAGCCGAGCGCGTGGAGACGCCGCGCCGCGTCTCTCAGCGGCAGCCCGGCCACGGCGGGCACCGGCACCGGCGCGCGGTCCTCCGGCGGCGCCGCGGGGATGCGGTTGGAGAGGAAGACGTACGTTCCCTCGTTCCCCGCCACGGCCGGCGCGGCGTCCTCCGCCTGCGGCCGAGCCGACGGCGCCGGCTCCGCCGGCTGCGTGCGCATGGCCAGCAGGGCGCCGCGGTCCAGCGACGGGGTGCGCGCGGCGAGGATCGCCTGCAGCGTGGCCCGCGTCACCGGCGCGGCGGTCAGGCCGCCGTAGTAGTCGCCCTGCGGCCGGTCCAGCTTCACGTAGATCACCAGCTGCGGCGCCTGCGCGGGGAAGAAGCCCACGAACGAGGAGTTGTACGCCCCCGCCTCGTAGCGCCCGTCGGCCCCGGTCCGCCGCGACGTTCCCGTCTTCCCCGCCACCTCGAAGGTCGCGAGCGCCGCCTTCGTCGCCGTCCCGTCCGCCACCACCTCGACCAGCACGTCACGCAGCTCGCGGGCGACCTCGGCGGGGATCACGCGGCGCACCTGGCGGGGCTCCGGGCGCTCCAGCGCGGTGCCGTCGGGGCCGCGCACCTGGCGCAGCAGCCGCGGCTCCATCAGCACGCCGCCGTTGGCCAGCGCGCCGTACGCCATGGCCATCTGGATGGGCGTCACCGAGATCTCGTAGCCCATGGCCAGCGAGGCCGGCGTGAAGGGCGACCAGCGATCCGGGCGCGGCAGGCGGCCCGACGACTCCACCGGGTACTCCACCCCCGTCTGCGTGCCGAACCCGAAGTCGCGCAGATACGCGAACTGCGTGGCCGGGGGAAGCCGGTCGCTGAACTTCGACATCACCACGTTGCTGGACACGCGCAGCCCGTCGCGCAGCGTCAGCCAGTCGTACGCGTGCACGTCGGTCACCGTGCGGCCGTTCGGCATCGTCCAGCTGCCGTTCTCGGCGAACACGCGGTCGGTCAGCGCGGCCCGGTGCTCGGCGAGGAGGGTGGCGACGAAGAAGGGCTTGGCGATGGACCCCGGCTCGTACGGCTCGATGAAGGCGGAAAGGTCGCGCGACGACGCCCGCTTGGAGACGGCGGCCAGGATCTCCCCCGTCCGCGGGTCGGTCAGCAGCAGGTCGCCGCCCATCGCGTGGGTCGCGCGGATCTGCTCCTCCAGCGCCGCGTCGGCGATCTCCTGCAGGTCGAAGTCGATGGTGAGCACCACGTCGTCGCCGTCGCGCGGCGGGCGCGCGGGGAGCGAGGGCGCGGCCTCCTTCCGGCCCTTGGCGTCGCGGCGGAGGATGGAGAAGCCGTCGGCGCCCTTCAGCAGCGAGTCCATGGCCGCCTCGATCCCGCCCATCGCCCGCCCGTCGCCGCTCACGTTGCCCAGCACCTCGCGGCCCACGTCGCCCTGCGGGTAGAAGCGCTCCAGCTTGCGCTCCACGTAGATGCCGCGGACGTCGCCCAGCGCGCGGCGCTGCTCCACGGTGAAGCGGCCGGGGACCACCGCCCAGCGCTGGTGCGGATCGGTCAGCCGGCGCGCGGCGGCGCGGGTGAGGCCGAGCGCGCGGACGAGCCTGGAGACGGCCTCGCCGCGGTCGCGCACCTCGTTCGGCGCGACGGAGACGGCGAAGGTCTCGCGCGTGAGCGCCAGGGGGACGCCGTCGCGGTCGTAGATGGCGCCGCGACGCGCGGGAAGGGGAACGGTGGTCTGCTGCTGCTTCTGCGCCTCGGCGCGCCAGCGCTCCCCCTCGAACCCCTGCAGCTGCACCGCGCGGCCCACGATGAGGAGCGCGGCCATCCCCACGGAGCCCATCATCCACAGCCGGCGGCGGCGGGCGACGGCGTCCTCGGCCACCCCGGCGGCCGGGCGGCGCTTCGGCGCGCTCACGGCTTCACCCCGGCGGCGGAGCCGGAGCGCGCGGCGGACGCGGGAACGCGGAGGAGGACGATCTCCTCGTCGCGCGCCACGTGCATCCCCAGACGCTGCTGCGCGAACGCCACGATGCGCTCGCGCCGCTGCAGCTGCAGGATGCGGTTCGCCAGCTCGTCCCGCTCGGCCCTTGCCACCGCCATCTCCTCGCGCGTCTTCTGCAGCTCCCGGAACCGCTCCACCCCCACCGTCTGCCTCCACACCACGCTGGCCAGCGCGGCGACCAGGATCATCGCGTAGGCGATCCATCCCAGCCGCCGGCGGCGCCGCTCCGCGCGCGCCTCGGCGTCGGCGCGGGGCCCTTCCCACGGCAGCGGCGTGCCGGTGGGACGGCGGCTCACGCGTGCCTCCAGGCCCTGAGCCGCGCGCTGCGGGCGCGCACGTTCCGCTCGATTTCTTCCGGTTGGGCGGTGATGGCCTTCCGCGCCAGAGTCTCCCCCCGAGGCACACCGCCGCACTGGCAAACCGGCAGGCCAGGTGGGCAGGTGCACGCTCGGCTCCAGTCGCGGAAGGCGTTCTTCACCAGCCGGTCCTCGAGCGAATGGTAGCTCAGGATGGCGAACACCCCGCCGGGGGCAAGGGCGTCGCGGAACCGTTCCAGCGCCGTCTCCAGCTGCTCGATCTCGCCGTTCACCGCGATGCGCAGTGCCTGGAAGATCCTGGCCCGGTCGCCCGCGTCGCTGCGCGGGATGGCCCGCCCGATCGCCTCGTCCAGGTCGTCGCTCACCGCGAACGGCTTGCGCGCCCGCATCTCCAGAACCACCCGCGCCAGCATCCGCGAGCGCCGCTCCTCGCCGTACTTCCAGAACAGGGTGGCGAGGTCGGCCTCGTCCATCTCGTTCAGCAGATCGGCGGCGCTCGGCTCGCCCGCCGTGGCCTGCGCCATCCGCATGTCCAGCGGGGCGCCGGGGCGGAAGGTGAACCCGCGGGCCGCCTCGTCGATCTGGTGCGACGAGATCCCCAGGTCCAGCAGCACCCCGTCCAGCGCTGCCTCACCCACCCCCGCCGCGTCGACCGCGTCCGCGAAGGGGGATTTCACCAGGCGGACGCGATCCCCGAACCGCTCCAGCCTCTTCCCCGCCTCCGCCAGCGCGTCGGGGTCGCGGTCGACGCCGATCAGGCGGGCGCCGGGGCCCCGCTCCAGCAGCGCCTGCGCGTGGCCGCCGCCGCCCAGCGTTCCATCGAGATAGAGGCCGCCGCGCTCCGGGCGCAGCATCTCCATCACCTCCTCCACCATCACCGGCGCATGGTAGGCGGAGGCGTAGTCGCTCATGCCGCGCTGCGCTGCCGCAGGGCCGTCCAGGTGGTCAGCGTGCTGCGGCACGAGCGGCAGACGCACCAGTCGGCGCCCAGCCACCCGTCCAGCTCGGGGATGGATTCGAACGGGCCCATGTGGCGGTCCAGCGAGCACGGCACGGGGCGGGCGCTGGCGCGCTGGGGCTGCGGCTGGGCGGTCGTGTGGATCATGGCGCCTCCACGGGGTGCGGGCTTCAGGCGAAGATCTGGTGCGTGAAGTTCTGGGTCTCGGCGGCCGTTTCGGCGGTGGCCGCGGCAAAGCGGTCGGGGTTCCACAGCTCGATCTTGTCGAGCGCGCCGACCACCAGCGCCGGCCCCGTGATCCCCACCGCCTCCTGCATCCGCTGCGGCACCAGGATGCGGCCCTGCTTGTCGGGCGCCACCTCGACCGCGTTGGCGGTCACGCTCAGGACGTAGGCGCGGGCCTGGGGCGAGGAGCGCATCATCTCCCGCAGCCGCTCCTCCACCTTGGTCCAGGTGGACTGGGGATACAGCGTGAGCGACTCGGGAAAGGCATGCACCAGCACCAGGGCCTCGTCGCCGCTCTCCCGCCGGAACTGCGCGGGAAGGCTGAGCCGGCCCTTCTCGTCGATCTGGTGCTGAAAGCTGCCCAGGTAGCCGCGCATCCCTCTCCCCGGAAGGGCAGGTTCCCCTCGGTTCCCCACAACGTCCCACTCTTCCCCACCGCGCCGCAAGATAGTGCGGGAATCCAGCGAGTCAAGACGAAGATAAGCCGAACAGCCGTGCAGGTCTGCGCGCGCGCGAGGCCGCGTGAACTCTGCGTTTTCGCGTCAGGTGGGGTGACGGTGGGGAGAAGTGGGGAGATGAAGTGACTTTCGTGGGGGAGCGGGGAGGGCAATTCACGCGACCAGGTGCCTTCCGCATTCTCCTCACCCGCACCTCCTGACGTGAGTTAACACACCTTTCACGAATATTAATTGACTCGACTAGGGATGTGTCTCAGTTTGGTGGCGGCCGCGCCTCCACCTCTGGAGCCGGGCCGTAAACTTTTTGCTGGGAGCGCGGCATGAACAAGCTGAAGCTGGACCTTGAACAGCTCGCGGTGGAATCCTTCGCGGTCAATCCCGGCACTCCTCCGGTCCGGGGCACGGTGAAAGGGCGCGGGCAGATCAGGGACAAGGACACGGGCTATTCGTGGGTATCCGACTGCACCTTCGTGGGCGATTGCGGCAGCGGCATTTACACGGACAACTCCTGCGTGAGCTGCCCGTCTGCCGTCGGCGGCATGACCTGCTACGGCACGTGCAACACGTGCGCGGACGTCGCCACCTGCTACAACACGTGCTATGCCTGTAACTCAACGCCCGAGGCCTCGTGCGCCGTCACCTGCACCTGCTGAAGCAGGCGGGGAAGCTCGCATCCTTCGGGGTGAGAGCCGGATCGCGATAGCCGCGAGGGAAAATCCCGCCGCTCGGCCGTGAGCGGCAGAATGGCGGGGATGTTGCCGGATCGCCGGGAAGTCCGCGAGCGCGGACGACGTGTCGTAGCGGCTTCGGCCGCATCGTCCCCACCACCCGCACCCACCTGCGGGCCCGGCCTCCGCTCGTCCGGCGACGAGCGGGACGGGAGATGGAAGGACGCAGGATCGTGCGGATCGTTCTGATCGTGAAGCCCGGCTCCGTGGACGAGGTGCGGAGCGGGGTGGAGAAGCTGCGCGGCGCCGGCCACGACGTCGCGGCGCGGGTGACCTTCGAGGCGGGCGACGCGTCGCGCTTCGCCGGCGAGGCGGCGGACGGCGGCGCCGGGCTGGTGGTGGCCGCGGGCGGGGACGGGACGGTGAACGAGGTGGTGAACGGCCTGGTGGCGCGCGCGGGCGCCGCCTCCGCGCCGCGGCTCGCCATCCTCCCGCTGGGAACGGCCAACGACCTGGCGGCGGGGCTCGGCATCCCCCTCGGCGACCCGGAGGCGGCGCTGGCGGTGGCCGTGGCGGGCATCCCCTTCTGCGTGGACGTGCCGACGGTGAACGGGCGCTGCTTCCTGAACGTGTCCACCGGCGGCTTCGGCGCCGAGGCCACGGGCGAGTCGCCGGAGGCGCTGAAGAGCGTGCTGGGGCCGGTGGCCTACGTGGTGACGGGCGTGCGCAAGTTCGTGCGGCTGGAGGCGTCGCGCGCCCGCTTCACCTCCGGCGGCGAGACGCTGCACGACGGCGAGTTCCTGGTGTTCGCGGTGGGCAACGCGCGGCGCACCGGCGGCGGCATCCACCTGACCGCGCGGGCGGAGATGGACGACCGGCTGCTGGACGTCTGCATCATCGAGGAGATGAGCCGCCTGGAGTTCGCGCGCATCGCGCCGCAGGTGCGCGCCGGCGGCCACGTGGACCACCCGCGCGTGACCTACCGCCAGGTGCCCTCCCTCCGCATCGACGCCGCCGAGGAGCTGGCCGTGAACGCCGACGGCGAGCCGCTGTGCGCGCGGCGCTTCGACTACGCGTTCGCGCCCGGGCGGCTGACGCTCATGGTCCCCGAGCCGCCCGGCGCGCCGAAATCCTGAAAAGATGGGTTCGCGCAGAAAGGTCGCGGGCTGGCCCCCTCACCGGCGACTGAAGTCGCAGCAACCACTACGGGAAGCCTCGCAAACTGCGCGAGGCTGTTCGGCTCGGCGGCGGGTTCCGGCTCCGGAGGACACCTCCTTTTCATCCTCCGTGGTCGCGCGAAGCGCGGGTGTTCGACTCGGGATGACGTCTTTGGGCGCGTGTCAAATGCAAAGTCGATCTCAAGATCTGGTATGAAATTCCTGCAGTTCAGCGTACGAATCCGCGACAGTCGGGGAGATCGCGAACAATGGCGCGGAAATCGAGGCTTCGCATCGGCTTCGGCGTCAACGTTCGCGACGGGACGGCGCGGGATGCGGATCGGCGGGATGGAGGCGTATCTATCTACAAGGGAATGACTTAGGAGATTCGGAGTGGATGGCGCGCGGCGTGCCCTGAAGAGCGGGCACCCCCGGGTATTCTCCCGGACTTTTTCTCCCATCCGTTTCGCAGGACGGAAAGTCTCATGAAGCTCATCCGGTTCGCCGCCCCCGCCCTCGTCCTCGCCGCCTTCGGCGCCGGCAAGGCGCACGCGCAGTCCTCCAACACGCAGGACGTGACGCTCGAGGTGCAGGCCATCAACCAGATCGCCTTCACCGGCTCGCCCTCGCTGGTCATCAGCTCGGCCGCGACCGGCGGCGCGCTGAACTCGGCCACGGCCAACGCCACCTACGCCATCACCACCAACGAGACCGGCCGCAAGGTCACCGCGCAGCTCGACAGCGACACGCCGCCGGGGGTGACCCTGTCGGTGAACCTGGCCGCGCCGTCGCTGGGAACCAGCGCCGGCACGGTGCAGCTGGGGACGTCCGCGCAGGACGTGCTCACGAACGTGGGCCGGACGAGCGTGAGCGGGCTGGGCCTCACCTACACGCTGTCGGCCGCGGCGTCGGCGGGCGTGGTGGCGGCGACCACCCGCACCGTGACCTACACCATCGTCGCGGGCGCCTGACGCTCCCCTTTCTCCCTGCGGGCGCGGCGGAGCCACCATCCGCCGCGCCCGCGGCTTCTTTTTTCTGACGATGCGGGAACCATGAAGCGAGCACTCATCCTCTCCCTCGCCCTCTCCGCCTTCTCCATCACCGCCCGCGCGCAGGTCAGCGTGATCGGCAGCGGCGTCGAGGAGCACGCGGCCCGCCCGGGCGAGACGTACAGCGGCACGCTGCGCCTGCGCAACGACGGGCGGCAGGCCGAGGAGGCCAAGGTCTACCTCACCGACTACACCTTCGCGGCCGACGGCACCACGCGGTACGCGGCCGCCGGGTCGCTGCCGCGGAGCAGCGCGCGGTGGATCGCGTTCACCCCGTCGCAGGTGCGCATCCCCGCGGGCGGCGAGGCCACGGTGGGCTACACGGTGACGGTCCCGGCGGACGCGTCGCTGGGCGGCACGTACTGGAGCATCCTGATGATCGAGGGGATCGCGCGCGGGAGCGCCGAATCGACCTCGGGCGCGGCGAACGCGCGCGTGCGGGTGGGCATCCAGCCGTCCACCCGCTACGGCGTGCAGATCGCGACCACGCTGGAGGGCACGGGCGCGCCAAAGGTGTCGTTCACCAGCGCCCGCGCCTACGCCGCCGCGCAGGGGAAGGTGCTGGAGCTGGACCTGGCGAACGCGGGCGACGTGGCCTACCGCCCCGAGATCCGCGTGGAGCTGTTCGACGCCGCCGGCGGCAAGGCGGGGACGTTCACCAGCCGGCGCGGGCTGCTGTACCCCGGCACCTCGCTGCGGCAGACGTTCGAGCTGGGCGCGGTGCCGCCGGGCAGCTACCAGGCGCTCGTCGTGGCCGACGCGGGCGGCGACCAGGTCTTCGGCGCGCAGTACAGCCTGAAGCTCTGAGCTTTGATGGGGATGGGTGTCGCACGGAGGGAACGGAGGAAGCGGAGGAGCCCGTCGCGGTTCCTCCGCTCCCTCCGTTTCCTCCGTGCGGGCTTTCTGCTTTTCGCGACGCCGCTCGCCGCGCAGGTGCAGCGGATCGGGGCGGCGCGCGTGCAGGCCGATCCCGGCGCGTCCGTCGCCGTCGCCTTCAACGTCCGCAACCCGACCGGCGCACCGGCCGCCGCGGTGGCGGCGCTGCCGCGTGGGTGGCCGCTCGTCTCCCCCGATGCGGACGCGCCGGTCGCGCCGGGGGCGAACCTCATCCGCCTCGTCGCCACCGTCGTCCCGCGCGGCGCCGCGGCGGGGCGATACGTCGTCCGCTACCGCGCGGGCGCCTTCGCCGACTCCGTGGCCATCGCCGTGAACCAGCGGCGGGGGATCGACGTGGCGGTGGAGGAGGCGCCGCGCTTCGCCGTCGCGGGGTCGGAGTACGCGGCGGCGTTCCGCGTCACCAACCGCGGAAACGGCCGCGCCGCCGTGCGCCTGGCCGTGGAGTCCGCATCGGGATTCTCCGCGCGGGCGGACGTGCGCGCGCTGGACCTCGCGGCGGGCGAGAGCAGGCTCGTGCGCGTCACCGTGGCCACGCGCGCGGCGGCCGGCGTGGCCACGCACCGCCTGACGCTGCGCGCGACGGCGGAGGGCGCGGCCGCGTCGGCGGCGGCGCGGGTGGCGCTGGTGCGGCGGAGCGCGCGCGGCGGCGTGGACATGCGCACGCTCCCCGTCACCGTGGCCCTGCGCGCCGGGCCGGGGATGGACGGGCGCGGCGGCATCCCCGGCGAGGTGTCGGCCTCCGGCGTGGTGGCGGGGGACACGCGCGTGGACCTCTTCTACCGCGGGCGCGCGGCCGCCGCGCCGGAGCTGGGCGAGCAGGAGCAGCTCTCCTTCTCCCTCCGCGGCCGGCGCGGCGAGCTGCGGCTGGGCGACCAGTTCTGGTCGCTTTCCCCGCTCACCTCCCCCGGCCGCGCGGGGTACGGCGCGGGCGGCCGCTTCAACGCCGGGGCGGTGTGGGCCGAGGGGTTCACCGCGCGCAACCGCTTCACCCCCGGCGCCCCGCGCGCGGCGGGCGGCGCGGTGGGCGTCGGCGGCGAGGCCGCGTCGCTCGCCGCCAACTACCTGTCCGCGGGCGACGGCTCCGCGCCCGCCCTGTCGCTGCGCGGGCGGGCGGCGCCGGCGCGCGGCGTGGGTGTCGACGCGGAGTACGGCGCGGCGGGCGGGGCGAGGGCCGGGTACGCGCGGGCGTTCGTCAGCCGCCCCGCCTTCGGCTTCGACGCGCGGCGGCTGGAGGCGGACGCGGGCTATCCCGGCGACCAGGGCGGCCGCTCGCTGCTGCAGGCGAACGCCCGCGCCGCGCTCCCCGCCGGCCTCCGCGCGACCGCCGGGTACGAGCGCGAGCGGCGCGCCGACACGCTGGGCCGCGTGCTCCCGGGGACGGAGCTGGCGTCGCGGACCGGATACGCGGGCATCTCCATCGGCGACGCGCTGGCCATCCAGCGGCGGATGCAGGCGCGCGAGGGGGTGAACGAGGCGGGATCGTTCGCGCGGCGCTCGGACTCGTGGGTCGCGTCCGCGGGCTTCCGCGCGGGGCGCACCTCGCTGGGCGGGGGGATGGAGATGGGGACGGTGGACGACCGCATGGACGGCTCGTCGTCCCCCTTCCGCCGGACGTGGGTGCGGGCGGGGACGGCGGCGGGGATCGGCTCGCTCTGGGCCGGCGTGGAGCGGCGCACCGGCGCCAGCGTGGAGACGGGGATGGAGATGGACCGCTGGCTGGGCTCCTTCACCCTGCAGCTCCAGCCCGCTTCCGGGACGCGCGTGTCGCTGATGGCGCAGGCGGGGGCGACGGAGTGGAGCGGCGAGCCGGACGGGCTGGTGGACGGCACCGTGGAGCAGCGGCTCCCCGGCGGGCACACGCTGCGGCTGCGCGTCCGCGCCTTCCCCTGGGCCGAGGCGGGGCGCCGCAGGCCGATGGTCTACCTCGACTGGTCGCTCCCGCTGCGCGTCCCCCTCGGCCGCAACGGGGCGACGGGGACCGTATCCGGGCGCGTGGTGGACCAGGAGACGGGGCGGCCGGTGGCGGACGCGCTGGTGCGCGTGGGCGACCGCGCGGTGGTGACGGACGCGCGCGGGCGCTGGGCGGTGGCCGGCCTGGCGCCCGGCGGCTACACGGTGGAGATCGACCCGGTGAGCGTGGGCGTGGGCCGCGTGGTCGTGCGCCCGGACGCGCTGAAGGTGGACGTGGCCGGCGGGCACGAGCGGAGCGTGGAGATCGGCGTCTCCCGCGCCTCCCGCGTGGAGGGGCGCATCCAGGTGACCGACCCGGAGGAGGGCGACGGCGCCGTGAGCGGCGCCGTGGTGGAGATCCGCCGCGGGGACGAGCGCCGCCGCCGGCTGACCGACGCGAGCGGGCGCTTCCTCTTCTCCGACCTGCCGCCGGGGGAGTGGACGGTGGCCGTGGTGAGCGCCGACCTCCCGCCCAACCACGCGCTGGAGCCGGGCTCCGTCGGCGTCACGCTCGCCGCCGGCGAGTCGCACCGCATCGAGCTGCGCGCGGTGCCTCGCAGGCGGGAGATGGTGATGGTCGGCGGCGGCGACCTGGTCCTGGGCGGTGCGGCCGCGCGGGGATCGGCGCCCGCCCCGCCGCGTCCCGTCGCTGCGATCCCGGGCGTGGTGACGGCGCCCGCCGTGACGGCTCGTCCCGCCGACCGCCCCGCGATGGCGGCGGCCGCGCGGCCCTGGCGCGAGCGCGGCGAGTCCGGCTTCACCGACTGGCCGAACGACACCTACGTGGTCCGCGAGGGAGATGGGGACCTGGTCGCCATCGCCTGGCTCGTGTACCGCGACGGGAGCCTGTGGCCCAAGCTCTGGCTCGCCAACCGCGACGTCCTGCAGTCGCCCGACCGCCTCTCGCCCGGCACCGAGCTCCTCATCCCCCCGTTCGCTCCGCTGACGTCCGACGAGCGCGACGCCGCCCGCGCGCTCCACAACCCACGTTGAGATTCTTCAGATGGTTTCGGCGAGCGCGACGACTTCTTCCGCGCACCCCCAGCTGAGCGTGACGCCCGCGCCGCCGTGGCCGTAGTTGTGGATAACGCGCCCGCCGCCGGGCAGCGTCTCCAGCGCCAGGCGGATCTCGGGGCGCCACGGGCGCAGGCCCACGCGGTGCTCCAGCAGCCGCGCGTCGGCGAGGTCCGGCTCCAGCTCCGCGCACCGCCAGCGGATGGCCTCGGAAACGTCGAAGTCGGGCGTGGTGTCTTCCTCGCCCTCGTCCGCCGTGCCGCCCAGGATGCAGTCGCCGCCGCGGGGGATGATGTAGAGCATCCCCTCGGGGTGATACTCGTCCAGCCAGAAGCGCGTCAGCCCGGGGTTCTCCACCCGCATCACCTGCCCGCGGATGGGGCGCATCGCCGCGTCGCCGGCCAGCTCGCGCGCGCCCAGGCCGCTGCAGTTCACCACCAGCGGGTACGCCGCCGCCTCGTCCAGCGACGCGATGCGCCGCATCTCCATCTCCCCGCCGTTCGCCGCGAAGCGGGCGGCGAGCCAGCGCAGGAACACGCCGGTGTCCGCGACGGGGACGGTGAGCGACCAGCCCACGCGCCCGTCCGGCACCTCGGCCGCGTCGGCCACGCGGAAGCCGGCGATATGCGCGGCCCACTCCGGGAACTGCCGCGGGTCCGTCTTCCGGGGAAGCAGCTCGATCCCCGGAAGCATGCGCACGCCGGTCTCCGCGTCCGCCACCAGCTGCTCGAACACGGCGAAGCTCCGCTCGCCCCACGCCTTGACCAGCGCCTGGGGACCCGCGCGATAGGGATACCAGATCGCCGCGGCCACGGCGCTGGTGGTGCGCTCCGGCGGCTCGGCCGCCCACACGCGCACGCGCCACCCGGCCTCCTGCAGCCGGATGGCGCTCGTCAGCCCGATCACCCCCGCGCCGATCACCAGCGCGTCACGCCCGCCGCCCATCTCCATCCGTCTTCCTCCGTCCCCGTCTCAGTCCGGATCCGCCGGGGCGGGCGCCCACGACGCGGGATCCTGGCGATAGTACCGGCACAGCTCGGCGTACAGCCCCGGGTGCTCGCGCAGCAGCTCCGCCGGCTTCTCGAAGAAGGTCTCCGACGCGACCGCGAAGAACTCGGCCTCGCTCTTCGCGCCGTAGCCGTCCAGCAGGTGCGGCGCGTCGTCTCCCACCGCCTCGCGGAGCGCCAGGTACTCGCCGCCCAGGATGCGCACCCACGGCGCGTACTCCGCCCGCGGGAGCGGGGGCGTGCCGTCGGCGCCGCCGTCCTCGGTGTCCAGCTGGTGCGCGAACTCGTGGATCACCACGTTGCGCGCGTCCCCGGCGTCATGAACATCGCGGTCCACGCTCGCCCACGACAGGACGAGCGCGCCGTCGTGCCACGACTCGCCCAGCAGCGCCTCATCCTCCTCGCGCACCCACCCGCCCTCGCGCCGCTCGCGCCGGGCCACGAAGGTGGTGGGGTAGACCAGGATGGAGCGCAGGCGCGGATAGTAGTGGTCCTCGAAGCGCAGGATGGGGATGCACGCCTGCGCGGCGATGGTCACGCGGATCTCGTCGGTCAGCTCCAGCCCGCCGCACCCCTCGAAGCTCTTCTCCTCGAGGAAGACCAGGATCTTCCGCTGCAGCTCCGCCCGGTCGTGCGCGTCCAGGCGGTGGAACATGGCCACGTTCCGCGCCACGATCTCACGCCACTCCGGCGGAAACGGCCGGTCGCGCACCTCGTCGCGGCGGCGCCTGCGGAAGAAGTCGAGCATGGAGATGAGGGAGATGCCGCGCCCGTCACCGCCCCCGCGGCGGCACCGAAGCCGGCGCGGGGGAAGGCGGTGCGGGCAAGGGCGATGGAGATGCGGACGCGGACGATGAAGATCCGGGCGCGGGCGATGAAGATGCGGACGCGGCGGCCGGATCCGCGGCCGATGCGGCGGCGTCCGTGGACAGCGTCGCGGGCGGCGGAAGCATGCGCGGGCCCAGCACCGTCAGCCGCTGCCACCGCCGCGGCGCCACGAAAAAGCCGGTGAGCCCGCCGGCGACTGCCCCCGCCGCGCCGCCCAGCACCGCGTGCGAGGCGTTGCGCGGCGAGGCGTCCGGGCCCGTGCTGCGGCCCAGCTGCGAAACGAGCACGCCGGCCGCGGCCCCGGCCAGCGCGCCCAGCCCGCTCCACGTCTCGCGGCGCCTGCGCAGCACGTCCACCGGCTGCGCGCGCAAGCTCACCATCACCGCGGTGTCGCCGGGCCGCGTGAGCAGCAGGGTGTCGCGCCCCAGCGCGGCCAGGCTGCCGGTGAACGCCTCGCCGCCCGCCGGCGAGACGCGGATCAGCTCGCCCACGGCGGGCATGGGGCGCACGGGGGCGCCCTGGGCCCGCGCGGCGGTGGCCCCGCACGCGAGGAGCACAGCAACGGCGTACTTCGGCTTCACGGAGATACTTCGAGGTGCGAAGGAACACGCGGCCGGACCCGCTCCGAAAATTTGGCTCCCCGCGCCCGCCCCGGCAAGGCGTGGGAGATGGGGCCGCCGGAGGGGACAGGGGACAGGGGACAGGGGACGGGGGACAGGGACGGGCGGCGGCCGGGAACTCTGATGCGTGTCTCCGGCCTCGCGCCCTCTCCGGCCGGCTCAGGCCGTCCACCTCTCCCGTACCGGGAGAGGTAGCTGGGCCGCATCGGTGTGCTCCGGATGCATCTTGCCCGCCTCGCCTGGCTGAGATGGATTTCGGAAGGCGCGGGGATGCTGGAAAGCCACCTCCTCCCGGAAAGGGCCCGGAACGGGAGGGGGTCGCGCCCTCCGGCGCGGGGGGAGGGCGCGAGGCGGCCCGGGCGCGCCACAGGTTCGGCGTGACGGGGTCGTTTCTCTGTCGTCGCCCGGTGCGAATCCGCCCCAAACAGAATGCGGAGAGCCGCTTCCGTCGCGGCTCTCCGCTCATTCTCTCGCCATCCGCCGAACGTCAGCCGCCGGCGCTCAGCGCCAGTTCCGGCGCGAGGGTGGGTGCGGCGGGCGAGGCCGCCTCCTCCGCTCGGTTGTGGAAGCCCAGGCCCTCGCCGCGGCCCAGCTCCAGCACCCAGCGGTAGGCCTGCACCACGTCGCGGCGGAACCCGTCCACGCACCCCCACAGGTAGATCTGGAAGCGGCGGTACTGCTCCACGCCGAAGCGGCGCTCCAGCTCTTCGCGGTGCGCGTCCAGGTTCCGCGCCCAGTGCCGCACCGTCAGCTCGTAGTTGCGCGTGTCGTTGTGCACCACGCTCACCGAGAAGGGCGAGCGCGCGACCTGGGCCAGGTAGTCGTGCAGGCACAGCGTGGTGCCGTTGCCGCGGTAGATGTGCTTCTCGAAGAAGGCCGACACGTCGTACTTCTGCCGCGACGCGCTGGCGTCCAGGCACACGCGCCCGCCCGGCTTCAGCAGCGATGCGTACTTCTTCAGCGTGCGCCCGTAGTCCGGCAGGTGCTCCGTCACCCCCAGGTTCACGATCGCGTCGTACTTCTCCGCCGCCTCATGCTCGAACAGGTGCTCGCGCAGCACGCGGCAGGGCAGCCGCAGCCGCGTGATCACCCCGCCGATGAAGCGCTCCGACGCCTGCGATATGGTGAGCGACGTCACCCGGATCCCCCGCTCGCCGGCGAACTGCGTCCACGCGCCCCAGCCGCCCCCCACGTCCAGCACGCGGTCGCCCTCCTTCACCCCGATCTGGTCCAGGGTGAACTCCAGCTTGCGGCGGATCCCGGCCTCCAGCGGCTCGTCGTCGCGCTCGAACACGCCCTGGCTGTAGGCGCGGTAGTCGCGGTCCAGGAAGCTGAGGAAGAACTCCGGGTCCTCGTCGTAGTGATGGGCGATCACCCGGGCATCGGTCTTCACCTGCCCGAAGATCAGCGGGCGCACGAACTTCCACGCCCACAGCAGCGGGTGCCGGTCGCGGAACAGCTCGCGCACCGACAGCAGGTGCAGGAAGTCGCCCTCCACGTCCAGCGCGCCGCGCAGGTACGCCTCGCCGATGTCCATGGTGTCGAGCGAGCTGAGGGCGGCCACGGCGCTGCTGTCCTTCAGCACCAGCGTGAACGCCGGCTGCTGCCCGCCGAACACGTGCTGCGGCCCGCTCGCCAGCCGCAGCCCGAAGGGCACCGCATCGCGCGCGTCGACGAAGGCGCCGTAGTGCCGTTCCAGCATCTTCACCAGCCGTCCGAACGACCGCTCCATCTGCATCTCCCCCGCTCTGCTGGTGGCCAGGAGAACCTCAGGGACCCCCGTGAAACCGCCGGGCCCGGACCGGCCTGGGGGGAGGCGGGCCCGGGCGCGCCCTCCGGAAAGGCGCACGTCCGCATGTCCGGTGGGAGTTCTGCCAAGTTGGGCATCTCCGCGCGCAGGAACAAGAATCTCGTCACTCCGAACAGCTAAGGCCCGCTCCGAATCGTCCGAAGCGGGCCTATTCACGTTTTTCCCCATCCTTTCACGTCATCCGCCCGTACGCTTCGAAAAGCTCCGCTGGCCTCACGCGGAGACGCGGAGACGCGGAGAACTCACCGCATGGGCCGGGTTCTCCGCGGCTCCACGTCTCCGCGTGAGATCAGGGATCGTCGGGACGCGCGGCTCAGTGTCCCCCGCTGCCGCACCCACTGCCGCAGCCGTGTCCGCCGCAGCTGCCGTGTCCGCAGCCGGAGTGGCCGCCGCACCCCGCGTGGCCGCCGCCTCCGCCGCAGTCCGCGAAGGAGCCCAGCGGCGCGCCGCAGTCGCCCGACGAGCACGCGGGCTTTTTCCCCGGGCGATGCGGCGGCGCCGGGCCGAGGGGATTGTTCACGACGATCGCGATCGGGTACGCCACGATCACCGTGACCATGGCGATAAAGATCGCGGCGGAGCCGGAGAGCCCGCCCAGAATGGCGAGCACCCCCGCCGCCGCCGCGATCAGCGCGGCCAGGCCCGAGGCGGCCGCGGGGCTCGCGTCCGGCACGGCGTCGTACATCCCCCGGCGGCGCGCGCCTGGAAGGGACGGCCCCGGCGCGGGGCGCTCCACGGCGCGGGGCTTCGGCGCCGGGCGCGGCCAGATGTCGAAGGGCGGCTCGTGGCCGAATGCCGCGCGGTAGCTGGCCAGCGTCCGCGCGTACTGGTCCTCGAACTTCGCGTCCTCGGCGGTGCCGCCGCGGGTGGGCTCGTGGTGCAGCGGCCGGCCCAGCACGCGGCCGCACATCTCCTCCCAGTACGAGCGGGTGTAGGTGAGATGGAGATGCCACGCTTCGTCCACCTTGGCCGAGGGCGTCACCGGGTGGCCGGCCGTCATCGCCAGGTACACGAAGCGGAGATACTCGCGGGTGACGCGGCGGGCGTGCTCGGGCGTCCACCCGTTCTCCCTCGCCAGCCGCGCGCTGAAGGAGAAAGCGACGCCGGGCTCGTCCGGCGAAAACGCCTGGAGACGAGCCCGGAGGCCGGCATCTTCCCTGTAGCTGCTGCTTTCCGTGCTGCTCATACACGCCCTGTGGCGGGTTCCCGCGGGCCGCCGCACCCGGGCGGCCGGTGAGCACGCAGGAGTACGAAGCCGCGGCGCGCGGGATTCACCCCGCGTGTAACGGAACCGTCACGAACGAACCAAGTACCAAGTGCCAAGTGCCAAGTGCCAAGTGCCAAGTGCCAAGTGCCAAGTGACTGAAGCACTGGGCACTTTGACCCTCAGTCCAGTGCGTGGTTCAGCAGGTCCGCCAGCCGGTACCCTGCCAGCGCCAGCCGCGGCTGCGCGATGGCCCACGACTGCGCGTAGTAGCGCGGCGGAGCGGCCTGCCCGCGCACCAGCCACGCGGGATAAAGGCTTTCCCTGGAGATGCGGTATCCCTCCATCGACCACTGCTGCGGCTGGTTGGGGAGGAGGCGGGAGCGCGCCCACGACGGGGGATACCGCGCCTCGATCTGCGCCGCGATGTCGCCGACGTAGGCCGCCTCGTCGCGGTCGTGCGCGCCCCAGGGCACGGAGAAGCCGATCAGCGAGTCCCAGAAGGCGTGCAGGTTGCTGCGGGGGTACAGCCCGGCCAGCTGGAACGAGTTGCCGCCGCGGTCGCCCGCCGTGTCCTGCGGGGTGATGCGCGAGCTGTTGTGCAGCGGCTGGTGCGCGTCGCCCACCAGGTGCAGCACCCACGCGAGGGCGATCGCGCGCGCCGAGTCGCTGGCCGATGCGTCGGCCACGGTGCGGTCCATCTGCGGAAGCTGTTGCAGCAGAAGTCCTTCCACGTGCACGTCGGGGCGGTCGATGGCGCGGTCTCCGGGGGTCTTCTGCTCCCAGAAGTGATCCACGTAGTGCCAGTCGGAGTGCGCGAAGCGGTTCCCCGGATGGGTGCGGGTGCGGATGATGTCGGGCCACACCGCCGCCATCACGAACAGCTCCCGCCCGCGCTCGTCCGCCGTCCCCGTGGACGGCATCAGCTCGCGCAGACCGGCGTTCAGCGGCCCGTTCTCCAGCAGGCGCACCGCGTTCGCCCGCGCCTGCGGGGTCATGCGGTCCCACGCGATGCGCGCCACCACGCGGTGCCCCAGCTCGTCCCACGCGTACGCGGGCCTGGTCACCAGCGCGAGCGCCGCCAGCGCCGCTGCCGCCACACGTCCCAGCTTCATCGTTCGTCCTCCCGGAAGTTCGGCTGCGGGGAGATCCTTCCCGCGCGCCAATGTACGTGGCACGCACCGCATCCGCGACGGTCCCCGCGCCGGATCTATCCGTACTGCGCGACGGGCGGGGAGCGTTCTACAGGTTCCGGCCCCCCGGCTCTGTAACGCACCCTCCCGCCGATGCCCACACCTCGCTGGGCGAGTTCGCGCGGCTGAGGCTCCCCTGCCCCGCTCCCCGGCCCCGGGCTTCCACGGCGGTCCGGCTATAACCGGCCGACCCGTCAACCGGCGCGGATCCTCGCCGGGTCCCCAGGGTGGCTCTAGCCGCTGCTTGCGGACTTAACGCAAGTTGGCGCAAATTGAGGATCATTGCATGCGCCTGATACCCTTCAAGCTCTTTCGGCCATGAGGTTTCCGAGTTTGCAACCCGGCTCCTCCGGCGACTGGCAAAGCTCTCTTCCTCGGGTTTTGCAGGGACAGCGGGCCCACCACCTAACCTAATTCCCGGACCCGAAGCCCCCAATCCCCCGCGTGGTCGTGTCGGACTGCGTGGTGATGCCGTCATTCCCGCCGTTGTGGAAGTAGCCTTCCGATCGTACCGCGCCTGCGCGCCGCTCGGCCCCAACACGCACACCCGTGGGGCCTCCATTTCCGCACGCGGCCGTCAGGCAGCCGAACATCATTCCAATCCCAGCCAATCCAATTTTCATCCGCATCGGGTGTCTCCGTAGCACAGGATTCCCTCACGAACGCGCCCACCGTTAGGCGTGTTCCGAGGGCGAATTTACCGACGCCCGCGCTCAATACGCCACCGCACTGCCCATAATCGCGGAGCGCTTTACCCCGTTCACCGGCTTCTTTCCGCCTGTTCTGCGTCATGCACCGCTCCTATACAGACCAAGGACAATTCCTTGGCGGAGTTCTACTTACGTATTGACCTACAAGGAGCTAAAGGAGAGCTTCCGGCCGGACCCCGCGCGCGCTGTGCGCCACATCGTGACACTCGCTTGGGAATGGGTACATGCTTACCGCCAAACGCGTGATTTCCGATCGGCACCCGGCAGCAGCCGCGCGATACCTGGCGCGGCTGGCGGCGAGGGGCGGCGGCTACACAGTGCGGGGTGTCATTCTCACGCCGGATGAGCAAGACAAGCTTTTGCTGCTGCTTCTCTCGCGGACCGGAGCAGCCAGAGCAGGGGATGAGAATAATCCAGGGATGCGAGTACAAATGCCGCCAACGTGAGGGGGGGCTTGTAAAAGCCGCCATTGGATAGAAGTATATACAGCTTGGCCTCTGTGGGCCGATTTTACGCGTTCAGATGCGCAGGCACACACCCGTCGCCAACTATGCCCGCCGCCCATCCGGAAATGCTCCGTCCGCCGCCAGACTGGCCACGCACGGAAGCGTCGATTCTTGACGAACTCTCCTGCGAGCCGATTGCAGTCGAGCTCTGGTTGTGTGTGCGGAAGGTCCGGATGTGGATCGAGGCGCCGCCCGCTGCGCGTTCACGCCTGTTCCGGCGCAGCGCACGAGAGAGCGGCAAGGAGCGCCGGAGGGCTGTATTCAGCGGTTATCCAGAGTTGCACGAACCCTTACGCACGTTTGCGGCGCTCGCCGCCAATTCCGGAGCGATTGACCCGCTGGCCCTGTGCCGGGCGTGCATGCAAATAGCGGATTGGGCTGCGGAGAATTCGTTGGAGGTAACTTCGCTGCATTTCGCGACGGCGGCGGCAGCGGTCGCACCAGAAAACGCCGAAGCCGCGAACCTCGCGGGGCTGATGTATCGGCGTGCGGGCGATTGGCAGCGCGCGGAAATGTTCTACCCTCGTGCGATCGCACTCGCGAGACGGCAGCGGAACGCGACGGAGTATGTATGCGGCCACATAGGGTATGCTGCTCTCCTGTACTCGCGAGGCATTCACCTGGAGAAGGCCGTCCGGCACTTGAACACGGCGGCGCGAGTCGCAGCGGACAACGGAAGCTTCTGGCTCGCGGGCCATGCACTGCACGACTCGATGCTTCTTCATGTGCAGCGGAGTGAATACGAAGAAGCGGAAGCCCAAGCACTGCGCGCAGCAGAGTTGTATCCGCTGCACGACCGCCGGTTTCCGCACTTCGTCGTCGACTTCGCTTTTATCCAATTGGAGCAACAGCGTTTCACGGATGCTTTGTCGCTGCTCCAGCGATGTGTGTCGGTGATCCATGAACCCGCTGTGAAAGCGTTGATCAAAAGCATGCTGGCCCGATCTTATGGCGGCCTTGGACAGAAGGAGGACTATGAGCGGGCTCGCCGGGAGGCCGAGGAGATTGCGAAGACCTATCCGGAGCATGCATCCGTGGTTTACTACCACTTGGCCGAAGGTGCGCGCGCGTGCCGCTCATGGGCCGAAGCCGAACGGCACGCGCGTAGATCGCGTGAACTCGCACTCAAGCGGGATGACCGCGAGATGCTGCGGCTTTCGGAGAGAACTCTGGTCCTCGTTGTGGGACAAACCGGAATTCACTCGGTAAGCGTACCCTCAGGTTCTTTGCCGGATAAGCTGACCCGTGAATTAGCCGCACGGCTCTCCCGATGGAACCCGCAGAGTCACCCGATCAGGAGGCGCCGGGTATTTCGAAACCAATGGGTTGCCTAATGGCCTGAACCAAGGCCCGGCCCGATGCGCGACGTGGAATCCGTGGTAACCGCCGTCTCGAAAGAGGCGGCGGTTGCTTGCGTTGGTGGGGTGATCACGTTGCCCGACCCTAACCCGGGACCGGTTTCGTCGGCACGCCAGTGACGCGCAGACTCAGGCGCGGTGGGAGCTTGTACGCAGCCACCCAGCAGCGCGAAGTGCGCAGCGATGGTAACGGCGGAAACGATGCGGCGCATGGTGTGTTTCTCCTGACATTACTGAGATTCTCGCTGCGCCAAGAGGGCGCAGGATAACGATGTAGCTGCCGCACGCTTCCCGCCAGAGTAGGGGGGTATAGCCTGGTTATCCAGCTCTGTGACGTACGCCCATGCGGATGCCGACAGCCCGCAGGGAGTTCCTTCCCTCCGGCCGGGCCCTGCTGCGTGATGGCGCAGCCATGTATGAGCCGGGGTTTGAAGGCTTTATCCGGAGTTCGTACCACGGCTGGATGCGGGACGCGAACCGCCATGTTGCACGGGCTGGTGTCCAACCTGAATAACTTTGAGATTTTCGTCGGTTTCTGAGTGGTCGCGCCCAGCGCCAAACGATGATGATCCTTGGGCTCAGTGATGCACATGCTTACCGCCAAACGCGTGATTTCCGATCGGCACCCGGCAGCAGCCGCGCGATACCTGGCGCGGCTGGCGGCGAGGGGCGGCGGCTACACGGTGCGGGGTGTCAGCGGGTGGGCTCACCGGCACGAGGTCGAGGAGGGGACGCGCGCCCGTCATGACGGCCAGCTTCCGCGCCTGCACGCCATGGGGCTGCTGGATCGGGTCGATGCGGGGCCGAGTGGCGGGACCGGCGGTTGCTGGGTATACCGGATCACGGACGCGGGGGCGCGGGCGTCGGCGGAGACGTGGGGGGACGCGTACGAACGGGTGCGGGTGCCGGGCGAAATGGAGAAGCCCGCCCCGGTCTACCTCGCGCCTGGCCCGCGCAACGCGCTGGCCGTTCTCCGGCTCGCGTACGATGCGCAGGCCGGCCCGCGGCGGTTCGGGGAAGATGGATGGCGCACCGGGCGGGAACCGACGCTGATCGTGGAAGAGTCGAACCGGCAGCGGGCTGCGCGCCGCTACTCGCGGCTGGACTCGATGGACTTGAAGTGGCTCGCGAGGGGCGGCTTCGCGGAAAAGCGCGATGAACGATTGTGGGGCCGGGATCAGCCGGTCGTGTACTGGCGGGTGTCCGAAGCGGGCCGCAGCGTGGTCCTGCTGCCGTGGCGCGCGCCCTGTAGGGACGACACGGAGGACGGGGACGAGTTGGCGTGAGCCCGCGCGGTCGGCGGGCAAGCCCCGGCGAGCGGCGCGAACGCGCGCTGACATTCCTCGCACAACTGGCCGTTCTGTCCTCGGGCTACCGCGTGCGCGGCGTGTCCGGATGGGCGCATCCGAACGATTTCGCGCTCCTCGCCGGGTCGTACGCATGGAGCGAGCTGCTCGCGGAAGCGGCCACGGGCGGGCTCGCGGAAGTTCACGATGCCACTGTGCCGGGTGCCGCGCCCGCACGGCTCTACCGGATCACGCAGCGCGGGATGGAGACGGTCGCGCGGATCGTGGGCGAAGACGCGCCGAAGGTGCGGCCTCCCGGCCCCGATGACGCATCGGACGGGGTGTACGTGACGCAGGGCGGGCGCTGGGCGCTGGACGTGTTGCGGAAAGTCTGCGGTGACGGATGGCTGGCCCCGGACGCCGTGCGGGAACCCTCCGAACGGTGGAACCGCACCGGCGGGCGCCCCTGCCGGATCGTGTACGCGAGCGATCTGGACGCGCTGGTGGCGTCGCGCCTCGCGAAGTCGTGCCCGCTGGCCGCGGGGTGCCGCGCACGCCCCGTCATGTACCGCGTCACCACGATCGGCCGCACCGCCGGACTGCTGGAGTGGTTCGGCCGCGACCCGGAAGCGGCGATCTACACCGATCACGGCGGCAGCTGGCCGCTGCTTTGCCCTCCGCGCGGGCTGTTCCTGTTCGGCAGTGGACACTAGGAGTGCGCGATGACGGAACTCGGGAGAGGCGGCGTGGCGGCGGACGAGCTGGAAGGGTTCCGGATGGGGCCGGAGAGAGCGTTGAACCGTGTTGCTGTCTGCGGCCTGCTGCTCCTCGGCGGCTGCGCATGGATGCGCGGCGGTGGCGAGGGGCGGGCGGCGGATGCCGCCGTTTACGCGGTGGCGCTCGACTCGCTTGCCGATGCCGGGACAGCGCCGCTCGTGGTCAGGGACTCGACGGTGACCCTCCCGCGCGGGGCGCCGGTGCTGAATGACGTGCACCTGGGCCTGATGGGGGCAGACTCCAGGATGCGCGCCCAGCTGCGCGAGCGCGCCGCGCGAACGGAGCCATTGCCCCGGCTTCCAATCCGCCGAGGCGTGAAGTACGCGAGCGGTGGCGGCGGACCGGGGACCGGTTGCCGCTACGAAGTTTCGGGGGTGGGCTATGCGGCCGACCGGCGGCGGGCGATCGTGTACGTGGCGCGTCGGTGTGGCGGGCAAGGGGGAACAGGCTGGCTGGTGCTGCTGCGCGCCCTCCCGGGCGGATGGCGCGTGCAGGCGGCGGCGGTGGAGGAAGCTCGAGCAACACCCAGCCCCGCGCCACCAGATCCCTTGACACCGCCGCCGCGCAGGGCGAACGTCAGATCTGAGTCTCGCGCCACCCGTTCACGCGAAATCATCCACGGATGACGAACGCCGCCCGCTGCTGCACCTGTCGCTGTATCGCCCGTCTCGCCGCTGGCGGGGCCGGAGCGTTGCGCGTGCGCGGCGGCGTCAGGGACGGCTGACGGCGCAATCCCACACGACACAGCTACGGCCCCGGCCTGCACCTCGCAGCCCGGGGCCTTTCCGTATCCATGAGAAACTGACGACGAGGAGACGCGGATGTCCCGCATCGACCGATACATCGGCAACACGCCCACGGTGCGGCTGGAGCGCATCGTGGAGCCGGGGATGGCCGAGGTCTGGGTGAAGGTGGAGGGGATGAACCCCGGCGGCTCGATCAAGGACCGCACCGCGCTGGCCATGATCGTGGACGCCGAGCGGCGCGGCCTTCTCCCGCCCGGCGGCACCATCGTGGAGCCCACCTCGGGGAACACGGGGATCGGGCTGGCGCAGGTGGCGTCGGCGCGCGGCTACCGGCTCATCCTCTGCCTTCCCGCGCAGATGAGCGAGGAGCGCAAGGCCACGCTCCGCGCGTACGGCGCCGAGCTGGTGCTGACCGACCCCGAGCGGCGGATGCTGGCCGCCATCGAGGAGGCCGAGCGCATCCGCGACGCCACCGGCGCCTTCCTTCCCAACCAGTTCTCCAACCCCGCCAACCCGCGCGTGCACTACGAGACCACCGGGCCGGAGATCTGGGAGGCGATGGAGGAGCGGGTCGACGCCTTCGTCTACGGCACGGGAACGGGGGGGACGATCTCGGGCGCGGGGCGGTACCTGAAGGAGCGCGACCCGCGCGTCCGGGTGATCGCGGTGGAGCCGGGGCGGTCGGCGGTGCTGCACGGCGAGCCGCGCGGGCAGCACCAGTTCCAGGGGATGGGCCCCGGCTTCATCCCCGACAACCTGGACCGCTCGGTGATCGACCGGATGCTGAAGGCGTGGGAGGAAGATGCCTTCCCCGTGGCCCGGCGCCTGGCGCGGGAGGAGGGCCTGTTCGTGGGGATGAGCTCCGGCGCCATGGTGTGGGCGGCGCTGGAGGTGGCGCGCGAGCTGGGCCCCGGCCGCCGCGTGGTCACCATCACCCCCGACACCGGCGCGCGCTACCTCAGCACCTCGCTCTTCACCGCCCCCGCCGAGTCCGAGCACGCGGTGGCGATGGCGTCGTAGGGAAGACGAAAGGAATCTCACGCGGAGCCGCGGAGACGCAGAGAAACCGATCGGTCCTCTGCGCCTCCGCGGCTCCGCGTGAGATTCTTCTTTTCTTCGCGCCCGCGCCGCCGCATCGTTGTCGCGGACCCGATCCATTCCATATCCCCCGAAATCCCTTGCGAGCGGCTGCCGCCGTGCCCTTTCCCGCGCGCTTCCGGCGCCTCGCCGCGTCGGCCAGCCGCGGCATGGTGCTGGACGTGACCGTGTTCGCGCTGAACCTGCTGCTGATGCGGCAGCTGGCGCGGCAGTTCGCCGCCATCGTCCGCGGCGCGTCGGCGGGCGATGGGGGCGCGAAGGCATCCCTCATCGCCTACCTGCTGCTGATGCTGGTGCTCCCCGCCGCGGGGGCGGTGCTGGGGCGCTGGCACTTCCACCGGCGGCGCGCCGCGCGCGGCCAGACCGGCGACGCGGACGCGGCGGCGTGGGGATGCCTGCTGAACCCGGCGTTCTACCTGGCCGTGTCGCTCGTCATCGCCACCAGCGCGGCGGTGATGATCGCGCAGCAGCTCTTCGGCGAGGACATCAACCAGCGCGCGGGGGTCTTTCTCCCGCTGATGCTGGGCGTGCTGGTGTTCAGCATCGTCCAGACGGTGCTGGTCTACCGCTACCTCACGCCGCCGCGCGGGCCGCCGCGGGGCGCGTTCTGGCGCGGCCCGCGCAGCGAGGCGCTGGGCGACGCGTGCATCTTCCTGAACATGATCCTGTTCCAGGTGATCTGGAACGTGGTGATCTCCGGCCGCATGACGCGCATCGGCGGGTGGGAGGACCTGGCGGGGCGCGTCTTCTTCGTCTGGTTCGTCTCCATCCTGGTGTACTTCCCGCCGCGCATCTTCTACCTGGCCGAGGACGTCCACCGCCCGCGCAGCTGGGCCACCATGCTGCTCGCCACCTCCCCCCTCGTCCTGCACCTGCTCGGCGTAATCTGATTTTGAATCGCGCCACACGTACGGTACGCCCCCCAGACGTCATCCTGAGGCCGCCCACACCGCAACCCGTTTCATCACAATTGGTTGCAGGCCGAAGGATCGATAACTTCGGCAGCACGTGAGTCGGGTGAACGCGCCGCGGCATCCTCGCATGCTCCGAAGACGAGTGAACGAGACGCCGCTGCGTTTTCTCTGCATCACGTGCTCGGCGAGTATGGATCCTTCGGCCTGCAACGTTCTGCGCGGACGAAGGTTATGGTGTGGCCGGCCTCAGGATGACGTCAGTGGGGAGTCGCGCGATTGTGATTTGAGACAGGTATGATGATGACGGGCTTCTCCCCAACTTCTCCACGTGCGTGGCGGTGCGCGGACGGGTGGCTGGTGCGGCGCGGGGCGCCCGCGGAGCCGGTCCCGGACTGGCTCCCGCTGCGCCGTGCGTCCGGCGATCCGCTCCCCACGCCGCCGGCGGACTACTGGCTGATCGGCGGCGACGGGACCGTGGCGCGGAAGTACGAGTGCAGCACGTGGTCGGTCGAGGACGAGCTCGGCGCCGTGCTGTACGTGATCGACGGCGACGCGCTGATGGAGATATGGGTCAGCGTCACCTACCGGCACCCGGACGAGCTCCGCGAAGTCCTTGCGCTGCGCGGGCTACGGCCGATGGAGGAGGGGGATGAAGATGCGGCGCGGTGGATCGGCGCCGCGATCGCGCGGGAGATGGAGATGCGGGCGGAGCGCGCCAGGCAGTCCCGCCGCGCGGGGATGGAGCGCGTCGCGGCGATCCCGGGCGCGCTGGAAATGTGGGACGCGGGCGACGGCTTCCGCCGCGCGCACGAGCTTCTGCGCGCCCGTGTCGAGGCGTACGGCGGATCGGCGGAGGAGATGCTCCTGCGCGCGCTGATGGCGTTCGGCGGCCTGCACCGCGCGTCGGATGGCGAGGCGCGCGCGGCGGTGGCGTGGGCGATGGAGCCTTTCGTGGCCGGATGCCGCATCGCCGCGTTCGACCCGCTCGTGGCGTCCGCGGGCGCCGCCGGGTGGACGCACGAGGGTGCGCCACCCACCGCGCCGGCCGAAACGCACGGGGAGATCCGTGCGCTCGCCGCGTCCCTCGGCGACGCGCGCGCGGACCTCCTCCAGTCCGCCGGGTGGGCGGACGACACCGACGCGCGCAACAACGCCATCGCCCTGCGCCGGGCGGCGGACGCGGTCGGGGCGTCGCGGGCGCGGCTCCACCGCCTCGCCGGCGGCTGAATCCCCCGCCGCGCAGGATCAGACTTCTTCTTCGTCGAAGATCAGGACCGTGGAGCCGCCGGTGGAGAACGCCATCAGGTCCGCGGCGGCCGCCTGCCCCTCCGGCGATCCCATCCCCGCCTGCAGGTCGGCGATCGAGTCGAAGCGCAGGATGCCGATGCGGTGGTAGGGCGCCGGCCCGCCGGGCGTCATCACCGGCCCGTTGCTGACGCGTACGGAGCGGATGCCGGGGATGTTCTTCGCCAGGGGGATGTGCGTCTCCTGCAAATGCCGGTCGAATTCGGCGGCATCGGCCGGCGTGTTGTGGAGCGCGAGGATCACGGCCACGAGAAGTCTCCGTCGGATGAGGTGGGTAGATTCAGATCACGCTGATTTGCGCGTGACAAAATCGCCCTCTCCTCCAATCCCGGCAAGATTATCTTCGCCATCTTCCGACAGCTTCGCGCCTCTACATCCCATCTCCCTGCGCTGTGCCCGCCGCATCTCCATTACCGTCCGAAGACGCGCTGCCAGAGGCTCCGCGGGCGGGCGGCGAAGCGGAAGGCGATGGGGAGGGTGATCCACACGTAGAGCGGCTCGCCGTCCACCTTCCCCGGCTCGAAGCGCATCCGCCCCGCCGCGCGGACCGCCTCCGCGTCCAGCGCCGCATCGCCCGCGTCCCCGTCGACGCCGACGTGGTCGGGCGTCCCGTCCGGGCCCACGCGCAGGCGCACCGTCACCACACGCTCGCTCCCGGCCAGGTGCGGGTTCGCGCGGCCGTGCTCCGCCGCGAAGCGCGACAATTCCCGCGTCACCTCGTCCGCGTTCGCCAGCCGCGGCGGCTCCTCGATCCGCGCGGTGGCGCGCTCGGCGCGGAGGCGGGCCAGCTCGCGGTCCTGCCGCTCCTTCCACTCCGCGGGGGGCGCGGGGAAGAGCGCGTCGTAATCGACGGCCAGGTAGCGCTCCAGGAACGCGCGGAACGACGGCGCCACCTCCATCACCAGGTCCGGCGCGTAGACGACGAAGACGGGCGCGGAGTGCGACGCCTCGCCCGTGAGCCGCACCGCGTACCCGTGCGACCACGCGAGATGGTTCGCGAACACGAAGTATTCCGTCGCGTCCGGCGCATCGGCGAACGTCGGCGCGTCCTCCGGGAGGCGGCAGAAGAGCGAGAGGGGGTAGAACGAGAGCATCATCTCGTTGTCCAGCCCGTTGCCGTCCTCCATGCCGTTCAGCGTGGTGAACCACTCGCGCAGCTCGCCCGGCATCGGCACGCCGTAGCGCGCCTCCCACGCGGCGATGTCGTCCGGCGACGCGGGCGCGCCGGCCACCACATCCTGGTCCGCCCAGAACTGGGCCACGCGCTGCAGAAGCTCTCTCACCAGACGCCGGGAATGAAGCGGAACCGCACGCGCCGCATGTACTCCGCGTACCCGGGCAGCTCCGCGGCCAGGACGCGCTCCTCGCGCAGGGCGCGCCACGCGATCATCGCGACGACCACCATCCCCCCCGCGACGCCGTACCGCGAGCCGAGCATCAGCGCCGTGCCGACGAGCAGGGGGATGGCCGCGGCGTACATCGGGTGGCGGACGCGGGCGTACGGGCCGGTGCTCACCACCGTCTGCTTCCGCTCGGTCTGGATGCGCACGGCGGGCGAGAGGAACGAGTTCTCGCGGTAGACGAGGAAGAAGAGCCAGAACGATCCGATCAGCATCGCCGCCCCGATCCCCTGCACCCAGACGGGAACGTGCGACCAGCGGAAGCGCACCGCGTCCAGCGCCATCAGCGCCAGCCAGGCGATGAACGCGACGTTGGCCAGGAGGATGAAGATCTTGTCCCAGCGCTTCTGGCCGGCGCTCCCGATGCCCGTGATGCGCTCGGCGAGGAGCGCCGGGTCGTGGCGCATGAGCCAGGCGCTGATGGCGACGGTGAACGCGGAGAAGAGCGCCAGGAAGAGCCACGCTTCGGGCCACGCCAGCGTCCCCGCGGAGCCGAACAGCACCATGCCGAACACCGCCAGCATCCCCACGATGCTGACGGCGAACCGGAGAACCGGGACCTCCGTCTTCCGCTCCACGCGATCTCTCCCGGATGTGGGTTCCGCGCGTAACACCTGGAAACTTCGCGGCCTGGCGCCCTCACCGGCGGCTGAAGCCGCAGCAACGACTACGGGAAGCCTCGCAAACTGCGCGAGGCTGATCCGCTCACTCCGCGGCATCGGCGCTCACGATCGATCTCCTTTCACCCCCACTCAGGATGACGTCGGTCGATGCGGCGAGGATGCACGAGCCGGAACTCCCGGATTCGGTGTTACGCCTCGGCGATGCGCACCCCTTCCAGCGTCCGCTCGCCCATCATGTACAGCGCGTCGAGCAGCTTCTGGCGGAAGGTGCCGGGGCCGGGCGCCTCGCGCGCGGCGATCTCGCCCGCCAGGCCGATGACGGCAAGGGCGGCGGCGGTGGCGAACACCGCGTCGTCGTGCACGGCCAGGAAGGCGCCCACCAGCGCCGTGGCCGAGCAGCCGAGCGCGGTCACGCGCGTCATCATGGGGTGCCCGTTGGCGATGGAGAGCGTGCGCTCGCCGTCGGTCACGTAGTCCACCGCGCCGGTAACGGCCACCACGCACCCCAGCCGCCGCGCGAGCGACCGCGCCGCCTCCACCGCGTCGTCCGAGGCGTGCGTGCTGTCCACGCCGCGCGTCCCCTCCACGCCGCCGGCGACCGCCAGGATCTCGGACGCGTTCCCGCGGATCACCGTCGGCCGCATCTCCGCCAGCTCGCGCGCGGTGTCGGTGCGGTAGCGCGTCGCCCCGGCGCCGACCGGATCGAGCACCCACGGCTTGCCGAGCGCGGCGGCGCGCCCCGCCGCCTTCCGCATCGCCTCCACCCACTGCGGCGAGAGGGTGCCGATGTTCACCACCAGCGCGCTGGAGATGCCCACGAACTCCTCCACCTCCTCCAGCGCGTGCACCATGGCGGGCGCGGCGCCGATGGCCAGGAGGGCGTTGGCGCTGACGTCCATCGCCACGTAGTTCGTGATGTTGTGCACCAGGGGCGAGCGCTCGCGCAGCTCCCGCAGCGCGCCCCACACTTCGGCCGGGTAGTCCATCTCACGTTCGGTTGAGGGTGATTCGATCCCGACGAAAGGACCGCGGAAACGGATCGAACGCAAGGGGATGGAGATGCCGTCGCGGCGGCCAGGCGACACTCCCGTGCGTGAGCCTCCACCCGCGCGCGCCCTCCCCCTCGCGCCCTCACAAACGAGCTTCCAGCGCGTGACCCCTCCGACCGCGCGCGTCCTCCGCCTCGCGCCCTCCCCCCGCGCCGGAGGGCGCGACCCCCTCCCGTTCCGGGAGGAGGTGGCAAGGCAGCATCAGCGCCAAACCCAGGCATGGCCGCACAAGAACATCGCAACTGCAGTGATGCCGGAAAGCTACCTCTCCCGGTACGGGAGAGGTGGACGGCCTGAGCCGGCCGGAGAGGGCGCGAGGCGGAGGACGCGCTCAGCAGCCCGGCACTCAGCACTCAGCACTCAGCACTCGCACTCCCGCACTCTCGCACTTTCGCACATCCGCACCCGCCGTTATCGTCCCGCCCCATGCCCGATGCAAGCATCCCCGCCGCGCCGATCGACGTGCGCGCGCTCCGCGAGCGCGAGTTTCCGCACCTGGACGGCCATCCCCCGTACCTGAACGCCGCCTCGGTCGCGCCGCTGCCGGAGCGCGCGCGAGCCGCCATCGACGCGCACAACGCCCGGCGCTCGGCCGTGCACCAGCTGCGCAGCGACGACTTCGAGCCCACGCTGCAGCGCGCCCGCGCCGCCGCCGCCCGGCTGGTGAACGCATCGCCCGACGAGATCGCGCTTCTTCCCAACACCAGCTACGGCATCAACCTGGCCGCGCAGTGCCTTCCGCTCGAGGAGGGGCGCCGCATCGTGGTCAGCAACCTGGAGTTCCCGGCCAACGTGTACCCGTGGGTGCAGGTGGCCAAGGAGGGCCGCGCCCGCGTGGACGTGGTCCCCACCGACGCGCTCGGTCGCCCGGACGAGGACCGCCTGCTCGCCGAGATCGCGCGCGGCGACGTGGGGATCTTCGGGCTCTCGGCCGTGCAGTTCGCCACGGGGTGGAACGCGGACCTGGAGAAGTTCGGCCGCGCCTGCCGCGAGCACGGCACCTGGTTCGTGGTCGATGCCATCCAGGCGCTCGGCTGCATCCCCGTGGACGTGCGCGCGGCGGAGATCGACGTGCTGGCGACCGCCGGGCACAAGTGGCTGTGCGGCCCTTTCGGCACCGGCTTCGCGTACGTGCGCGGCGAGCTGGTGGAGCGGATGGAGCCGCGCGTGGTGGGGTGGACGGCGCTGGAGTCCAGCGCGGACCTCACCGCGTGCGTGCGCTACCGCTGGGAGCTGGTGGAGCACGCGCGGCGCTTCGAGGTCGGCACGCAGGCGTGGCAGGACGTAGCCGGCTTCACCGGGTCGGTGAACCTGCTGCTGGAGACGGGGATCGAGCGCATTCGGGACCACGTCTTCGCGCTGATCGATCCGCTGGCGGCGTGGCTGGAAGCGCAGGAGGACGCGACGATCGTCAGCCCGATGGAGGCGGCGCGGCGCTCCGGCGTCTTCTGCTTCCGGCTGGGCGACACGGAGCGGGCGTACGCGGCGCTGCACCGGGCGCGCGCCGTCTGCTCGCTGCGCGAGGGGGCGATCCGCATCGCCCCGCACCTGTACAACACGGCCGGCGACATCGGCAGGGTGATGGAGATCCTGGAGCGGCGCGACGGATGGTGAGGGCGATCGAAGAGGAGCGCGCGGCCCGCGTGGCCGCGCTGGTCGAGGAGGTGCGCGCCGAGTTCGCGCCGGACCCGCGCCTGGGCGTGTTCGAGGTCACGGTGGAGGTGCGCGGCGACGCCGTCGCCCTGGTCGGCGCCACCTCCGAGCACGAGGCGGCGCAAGCGCTCTCCGCGCGGCTGGCCGACCTGCGCGGATGGAGCGCGGTGCAGGACGAGGTGCAGCGCCTCCCCGAGGCCGACCCCGACGAGATGGTGCACGCGCTCGTCACCTCGTCCGTCGCGCCGATGCTGCTGGAGTCGCGGGTGACCACCACGCAGGTGAGCCAGGTGGTGCTCGGCAGCCGCCTGATCGTCCTCCGCCGGCGCGGGCGCTGGCTGCAGTGCCGCTCGCCGGACGGCTACATCGGCTGGGTGCACGCCGGCTACATCGCGCTCCGCGACGAGGCGGCGGCGCGTGCCTGGGAGACAGGGGGAGATGGAGAGCCCGCCATCTCGCTGGGCGGCGAGGTGCTGGACCCGGCCGAGAACGGCGAGGTGATGATGCGCCTTCCCTGGGGCGCGCGGGTGATGCGCGAGGGCGCCGAGGTCGTGCGCCTTCCCGACGGGCGCTCGGGGCGCTTCACCGGCGAGCTGGTGGCCGCCGCCGTCCGCCCGCTCGCCTTCCCCGCCGACGGCGCGGCGGTGTGCGCCACCGCGTCGCGGTGGACGGGAACGCCGTACCTGTGGGGCGGCGTCACCTTCGGCGGGGTGGACTGCAGCGGCTTCGTGCAGACCGTGTGGAAACTGCACGGCCGCCTCATCCCCCGCGACAGCGACCAGCAGTCGCGCTTCGGCGAAGAGGTGGACCCCGGCGCGGAGTTCGAGAACCTGCAGCCGGGCGACCTCTGCTTCTTCGCCGAGGAGCCCGGCCGCGTGACGCACGTGGTGATGAGCACGGGAGGGTCGCGGATCATCCACGCCTCGCTCGGCAACGGCGGCGTGGCCCGCAACGACCTGCTCGGACGCCGCAGCTACGAGCGCGAGCTGCGGCGGCTGTTCCACAACGCGCGGCGGGTCGCCTAGAAGTGCGTGAGTGCGGAAGTGCGAAGAAGATGACTCCTGCCGGGCAGCTTTGACGATCGGGGCGTTGTAACGTCCCGCGGCGGCCGCGTGTCTCAAGACGTGCGGCCGGCGTCCTGCCCGGCACCATCGCCCCCGCGGCCTGAAGTCTCCCGGCCGCCCGAATCCATCCACAAGAACGCCGGCGATCCACGCTCCGCCCCGGCGGCGGGCGCGAGTGGGATTCGCGCGTTTCTGCCACAGCACCCGCGCGCCAATACCGGCGTGAGGAGGGTGCCGGAGAGCACCGCCCAACGTTCCGGCGCGGCTGCCTGTATTCTTCCCCGACAAGAATTGGCGTTTTGTTGCGGTCCCGGCGTGGCGGCGCCCCGGGGCCGGCGAGGTCTGGACCGCCGAGGGGCTCCCGGATCGCGGCGGCGGGCGAGGTCCGCGCGGGTGCGGACGAACCGGGAGCCGAAACGAGGACTGGAGACCCACATGAGCACACCCGTACTGCTGGACACGCCCGACCTGCAAGAGATGGAGGGACCGCTCGCCGCGGCGCTGTACGACCTGGGAGGCGCCGTGGTGAACGCGCTGCACCCCGACTTCGGCGCGGTGCGCGACGGCGCCGGGCAGGTGACGAACGGCACCGAGGTGCTGCAGGCGGCCATCGACTTCGCGGCCGCCGCGGGCGGGGGAAAGGTGGTGGTGCCCCCGTCGGTGTACCTGCTGGACGACTGGGTGTACGTGGCCAGCCAGGTGACCGTGGAGGGGATCCCCGGCAACCACCTGAAGGTGAACGGCTGCGCCTTCCGCAACGCCTCGTTCGAAACGGCCACCGACCCCGGCACCGACTGCGACATCGGCCTGGTGGGGCTGGCCATCGAGGACACGAGCCTGGACCCGGGGGCCGAGCCCCCCGACGCCCCCGGGCTCATCAGCCTGAAGCTCGTGGACCGCATGCGGGTGGAGCGCTGCCGCATCTGGCAGACCGGCACCAACCTCTACCTTTACGGCATCAAGATCTACAACACCGTCCGCGACAGCCACATCCTGCACAACCACCACGTCCTCTGCGGCGACTTCGTGTACATGCTGGGAGGCGAGAGCGACAACGTGGACATCCGCGGGAACACGGTGCGCGGCCGCCGCGACCTGAACGTCATTCCCAACGGCATCAGCCTGTGGTTCGGCGCCCGGCGCATCCGCGTGGTGGAGAACGACGTGCGCGAGATCGGCGACGAGGGGATCAGCGTGCAGGAGTGCAGCAACGTGCTGATCCAGGGGAACGTGGTGGGCGAGTGCGACTCGGCGTGCATCGACGTGCGCGGCGCCAACACCGGGGTAGACGTGCTGGGGAACAACTGCTTCGCCAGCAACGAGGGGCAGGGGATCATCCGCGTTTCCAGGCTCAGCACCGGCGGCGTGCCGGTGGGCGTGAACGTGGTGGGGAACGTGGTCGACGCCACCCCCGTGTCGCAGGCCGGCCCCGCGATCAAGGTGGACGGGGCCGAGGACGTGACGATCGAGGCCAACACGGTGTTCAGCACCTCGGACAGCGGCAGCGGGATCTCCGTGATGGGCGGCGCGCGCAACGTGTCGGTGTCGCACAACACGGTGCGCGCGGTGACCATCGGCATCGAGTTCCAGGGGTGCACCGCGTGCTCGTGCATCGACAACTACGTGTCGGGGTGCCAGCAGTCGGGGATCCGCACCAACAGCACCGCGCCGTCGCGCCTGCTGATCGCCGGCAACGTGAGCTCGTGCAACGGCCGCGGGGCCGCCTTCCGTGCCGGCATCGAGGTGCCGCTGGGCGACCGCGTGCGGCTGGTGGGGAACCAGTGCTTCGACGACACGGTTCCGCCCACGCAGGCGTTCTCCATCATCGTGGGGGCGGCCGTGACCAACGCGTGGATCCTGGACAACGACGTGTCGCAGGGCGGGCTGCAGCTGGCCCCCACCGCGGGCGCCGTGCTGGTGCGCGACAACCGGGGCTACAACACCAAGGCGTCGGACAGCGTGGCCGTGGCCGCCGGCACCACCACCAAGGTCGTCTCGCACGGGATGAACCGCGACGTCGACTCCATCCGCTTCATCTACGTGGTGCCGCGCAGCTCGCTCTTCGGCGCGGGGAGCTACTGGATCACGGACCCCACCCCGGGCGACGGCAAGTTCACCATCAACCTCGAGAACGCGCCCACGGCCGACGTGAGCTTCGTCTGGGGCATCTCTTCCGAGCGGAAGACGACCTGGTAGACGGAAGTGCGGGGAGTGCGTGAGTGCGTGAGTGCGTAAGTACGCAGTGATGGAGGATCGAGAACCGTCTCACGCCGAGGAAACGGAGAACTGCCGTCCCTCCTCCGTTACCTCCGCTCCCTCCGTGTGAGACCCTGCCGTTCGTCCGGTCGGCGAATGCATGGCCGAGTGGGTGAACGGGAATGCAAAACGGAAGAAGGGAGACGGCGCTGCCGTCTCCTTTCCTCCGTTTAGCTGTTACGCACTCACGCACTTCCGCACTTCCGCACTTCTATTCCAGTCCCCACCGAGCGCGGTAGCCGCGGGCGTCGATGTGGATGAACGGGCCGTGCGCACCGTTGCCGTTGTACACGCCCGCGCCGCCGGTCAGCTCCGGGTAGCGGCGCTCCACCCGCTCCACGGCGCGCAGCATCACCAGGATGTCGCGGGTGTCGCGGCGGCCGTCGCCGTTCAGGTCGTCGATCCACCCGTCGCCGTCGTTGTCCACCCACACGTCGCTGGCGTCGCCGTAGGTGTGGCGCGAGAACAGCGCGCGGCCGCCCTCGCCCACGCCCTCCAGGTTGTACGCCGGGGTGCGGAAGCCGCTCATCACCGCCATGCTCTCGGTGCGCACGCCCATGGCGTTCAGCTCCTGCATCACCAGCTCCAGCTTGTCGATCAGCCGCAGGTCAAGCGCCAGGTACTTGGGCCACACGGCGAACTGGTTCTTGGTGAGGAAGTTCCGCAGCCGGAAGTGCGTGCTGACCGGCATGTCCTGGTTGAACGGCGTCACCTCGATGAACCCCGGCGGCGGCGCGTACGCTCCGTCGCGGGTGCCGTTGCTCTCGGCCACGTAGCGCCCGATGCGGTAGCCGTTCAGGATGCCGTCGCGCTTCTCGCTGAAGGGCACGCGCGTCACCAGCGTCAGCTCGTCCACGCGCTGGGTGAGGCCGGGGCCGGTGAGCTGCAGCTTCCACTGCCCCTGCTCGGCCGGCGCGGTGAAGCCCGCGGCCACCCACCCGGCGCCCTGCAGCGAGCGCGGCTGCGTTCCGTTCACCGGCACCCACTCGTAGCGCAGGTCCGCCGGCGGCGCGCCGTTCCACTCGATGGGCAGGTCCACGCGGCGGTACGGATCGGTGAACATCACCCGCAGCTGGCCGCTGCGCCCGAACGCCAGGTCCGCGAGCCGGAAGGCGCTCTCGCCCTTCAGCCGGTACAGCCGGTGCGGGCTGGCGGGAGCCCGCGAGCTCCAGGTGACCGGGGGAAGCGAGTGCATGGGCAGGGCGAAACCCAGGGCGGTTCCGGCCAGGACGCACGCGGCGAGCGGTCCGGCGAAGGCGCGTCGGCGACGGGGCATGGCAACTCCTTGCTGCTGATCCTGCGGGGTTCTCGAAGTCTTGCGTCCCGGGCCGAGGGGCCCGGAGCCACTGCGAACGGGCGGACGCCGGTGGGGGAGGTCGGCGTCCGGCAAAGGTCACCCGCGGGCCGTCGCGGCCGGTCGCGCTCGTGTGTGGGGACGCACGTGCGCAATGGGACGCGTGCGCGCTCCGCCGGGGCGGTGGCGCGCGGGCTTGCGTGGCATGTCAACGGGAAGGAGCGGACCGGGATGGCGGAACCTTCCGGGCGCTCCGTAGAATGTCGACAGGTCGTTGCGGGTTCGGGCTCAACCTATGCCCATGCTTCCCGCCTGTCAATTGGAATCACGTTAGGACTCGTCCACGGAAGGTGCCCCGGTGACCGATCTTGCGGCGGGGGAACGCCCCCGCGTCTGCTTCGTCATCCTCGACGGATGGGGGCTGCGCGAGCCCGCGTGGGACAACGCCGTGGCCCAGGCAAACGCGCCCACCTGGCGGCATCTGTGGGAAGAGGGGGATTATCCGCGGGCGCGATTGACCACGCACGGGCCCGCGGTGGGGCTTCCCGCGGGGCAGATGGGGAACAGCGAGGTCGGCCACCTGAACCTGGGCGCCGGCCGCGTGGTGATGCAGAGCCTGCAGCGCATCTCGCGCGCCATCGAGACCGGCGAGTTCCGCCGCAACGACGCCTTCCTGCGCCTGATCCGCAGCGTGAAGGAGCGCGGGGCCACGCTGCACCTGATGGGGCTGGTGGGCCCCGGCGGCGTGCACGCGGTGGACGAGCACCTGCTGGCCCTCTGCGAGCTGGCGCAGCAGGAGGCCGCGCCCGCCATCCGCATCCACCTCTTCCTGGACGGGCGCGACACCCCGCCCTCCAGCGCGCGCGAGTTCCTCACCGAGCTCTCCGGCCGCGCGGGGATCGGGGAGAAGTGCCGCATCGCCACGCTGATGGGGCGCTACTGGGCGATGGACCGCGACCACCGCTGGGACCGCACCCAGCAAGCCTACCGCGCGATGGTGTACGGCGAGGGGATCGCCATCACCGACCCCGTGCAGGCCGTGGCCGCCGCGTACCAGGCGGGCGAGACCGACGAGTTCGTGAAGCCGCGCGTGGTCGTCGACGCCGACGGCAGGCCCATCGGCCCGGTGCGGAGCGGCGACGGCGTCATCTTCTTCAACTTCCGCGCGGACCGGGCGCGGCAGATGACGCGCGCGCTGGCCGACCGGGCGTTCGACGGTTTCGACCGCGGGGCGGAGCGGCCCGAGGTGGAGGTCGTCACCATGACGCAGTACGACGAGGCGTTTCCCCTCTCCGCCGCCTTCCCGCCGCAGCCGATGGACGACATCCTGGCCGAGGTGCTGGCGGCGCACGGGCTGAAGAGCTTCCGCACCGCCGAGACGGAGAAGTACCCGCACGTCACCTTCTTCTTCAACGGCGGGGTCGAGGAAGCGCCGGAGGGGGAATCGCGCCGCCTGGTCTCCTCGCCGAAGGTGGCCACGTACGACCTGCAGCCGGAGATGAGCGCCGCCGACGTCACCGCGGGCCTCGTCGAGGCGATCCGGTCGATGGAGTACGACGTGCTGGTCTGCAACTACGCCAACCCCGACATGGTGGGCCACACCGGCTCGCTCGAGGCGGCGAAGAAGGCGGTCGAGGCGGTGGATGCCGGGCTGGCGCAGGTCGTGGCCGCCTGCCGCGAGACGGGGACCACGCTCATCGTCTCCGCCGACCACGGCAACTGCGAGCAGATGTGGGACCCGGAGACCAACGGCCCCCACACCGCGCACACGCTGAACCCCGTGGGCATCATCCTCCTGGAGCCGGAAGATCGCAGGACGGCGACGGGATTGGCGGACGGCGCCCTCTGCGACGTCGCCCCGACCATGCTGGGCCTGATCGGCGTCCCCCAGCCCGAGGCGATGACCGGGCGCGACCTGCGCGTGCTGGCCCCCGCGACCAGCGCGGAATCGCGGCGGCGCGCGGCCGCGGTGGGCGGGTGAGGCGAGCGCTTCCGGCGCTGCTGGCGCTCTGCGCGCTGCTGGCGGGGTGCCACGACCCGTTCGGGCTGTCGCGGCGCACCATCGTGGGAGACTACCAGCTGGAGAAGGAAGAGGACCTCTACTACCTGCAGGCCGCGGGCAGGGACGAGCCCGACGCCTACACCGGGCGGGCGGTGGACCGGATCGGGTGGGGCGAGCGCTACATCGTGGCCCACCGCACCCCCGCGTACGGCGGGCACGGCGACGAGTGGGTGATCGTGGACACCAAAGAGGGGATCCACGCCGGCCCGTTCTCCGCCTACATGCTGACGATGCACCCCGAGGCCAACGGGATCGCGGCGCTCCCGGCGGAGCAGAGGTGGAACGAGCTTCCTGTGCGCCCCGCCAGCAAGGTCCGCCTGGCCCTGGTCGCCGTGCTTGTGCTCGGCTCCGCCGCGGCCGCGTGGCAGGCCGCCAGGATGCGCCGCGAGCGGCGGCGGGCGGAGGCGCTCCGGCGGCTCGCGTCGGGCGAGCTGCGGCCGCGCCGGTAGACCCTCGGGACCATCGCCCCGGCGACTTGTCGTCCCTCTGCTCGAATTCGACCTCGGACGGCGGCCGAGCGGCGGCCGATCCCGATCCACATCCCGATCTCCATCTTCCATCGCCTCCCCTGTCCCGCGCCGTTCTTGCCGCATCAGGGAACAAAGCGTAGCTTCCGCCCGCTATAACGGTCCCGCGACGAATCCCGTCCCGGGACCGTTGGCCTTGCGGCGGGGGCCGTTCGCTTCCCCGCCGCTCACGCATCTTGCAGCCTTCACACGCATGACTCGACTTTCGCGGACCGCCCTTGCCGCGCTGGCCGTGCTGGCGCTTGCCGCCCGCCCCGCCGCTGCGCAGACCATCCCGTCGCACATCCGCTACATCGACCCGTCGCAGGGGCTGGAGCCTTTCGTGGGCTACGTGTTCACCGACCCCAACCTGACGCTCACCGACAGCACCTCGGTGGACATCGGGCCGCGCTCGGCGCCCATCTTCGGGCTGCGCTACACGCTGCGGGTGAGCGGGCCGCTGTCGCTGCGCGCGTCGGCGGGGTACATCGCCAGCAAGCGCGAGGTCTTCTTCGCCGAGAACGCCAGCGCCGACAGCACGCAGATCCGCCCCATCGACACGGGGCGGCGGGTGAGCACGGGGATCCTGCTGGTGGAGACCGGCTTCCTGTTCCACCTGACGGGGCCGCGCGCGGTGCACAACCTGGCGCCGTTCATCGGCGTGAACGCGGGGTACGCGCGCGCCATCAGCGGCAAGGACCCGCAGGAAAGCGACATCCCCGCGCAGGAGCGCTATGAGTTCGGCCCATCGTTTGCTCTCGGAGTGAGCGGGGGAACGGACCTGTTCCTCACGCGCCGCGTGGCGCTGCGCCTGGAGCTCGACGGCCGGCTCTGGCACGAGTCGGCGCCCGCGGGGTTCCGCTCCGTCTCGCAGAGCAAGATCGACGAGTGGAACAACGCCTCCTCGGCGCAGATCGGGGCGGTGGTGCACTTCTGAACCCCGACAGGGACGGAGCTCGATGCTGGGCGACTTCGGAACGTACGACTTCTCCACCATGACCGACGACGAGATCTACGACCTCGTCGTGCAGCACCTGGGCGAGTACCCCGAGCTGGACATGGGGTGGATCGACGTGACGGTGCGCAACGGCCACGTGACGCTTTCCGGCCGCGTGTCGAGCGACGGCGAGGCGCAGGTGGCCGAAAAGGGCGTGGTGGACGTGCTGGGGCTGGACGAGCAGAGCTTCACCAACGACCTGGTGGTCGACGAGCTGCACCGCGGCGAGATGCCCGAGGCGGCCGACGACGCGGTGGCGCAGGACCTGGACACCGACGACCAGCTGGGCTCCCCGGCGTGGGACCAGTCCGACACCGCGCAGCACCTGGTGGAGGACCTGGACGCGCAGGCCTACGGCACCCACGACGCGAGCCAGGCCATCGAGGAGGGCGCCACCTACGAGCCGCCCGACCACCCGGTGGCGGACGGATACGGGAATCGGGAAGCGCACTGAGGGGACGTACGAAAGTACGGGGAGTACGAGAGTACGGAACCGAAGTGCGTGAGTGCGTGAGTGCGGAAGTGCGTGATATGAGTGCGTTCTGCTTCCGCGTGAGAACGGGCCCCGGCGAGTTGCGCCGGGGCCCGTCTCGTTCGGGGTGATGGAGATCCGTCCGCGGGCTCGCGCCCTGTCCCCTGTCCCCTCAGCTCATCCCGCCAGCGTCGTCGGGGCTGGTGCGGTCGCCGCCGGATTGGGTGACCACGTCGCCGTGGGGCTCCTCGTTGGGCTCGTCGGCGCGGACGGTGAGGTTGTTGACCACGCCGCGGACGCCGTCGGCCTCCCACGCGTCGTCCCAGGCGTAGCGCGCCTTCAGGAAGTCGTCCACCTCGCCGGTCAGCGTGACCACGCCGTCCTCCACCTGCACCTCGATGCGGCCGGGCTCCAGCCACGCGTCGGCGTGCATGCGGTCGTACACGGCCTCGCGGATTTCGTCGTCGCTCAGGTCGTCGTCGCCGTACTCGTGCTGGTGCGCCTCCCAGTCGCGCGGGTGCCGCTCCTGCCGGTACTCGGGGTGGCGGCGATACGCCTCCTCGGGCATGAACGGCTCGCGCGCGAACCCCGCGTCGTATCCCCGCCCCTGCGACGGACGCCCGCCGCCGTAGTACTCGCCACGCACCGGGCCGCCGGGATAGCCCCCGTACTCCTCGTATGCGCCGCCGTACTCGCCGCGTCCGCCGCCCCACGCCTCGCCCGCGCCGCGGTCCATCCCCGCGCGGTACGTCCATCCGCCCGGCGTTCCGCCGCCGCTCATCCCGCCGCTATACGAGCGGTTTCCGCTGCCAGCCCCGAAGCCGCCGGAGCGGTTTCCGCTTCCCATCCCGAAACCGCCCGAGCGGCCGCCGCTGCCGAGCCCGGTCCCAGCCGAACGGTTGCCGCTGCCGAAGCCGTGACCGCTCGCGCGGTAGCCGCCCTCGCCGCCGCCCCAGCCGCGGCCGGACGGCGCGCCGCCGCTGCCGTAGGTTCCGCCGCCGAAGTTGCCGCCGCCGTGCATCGGGCGCCCCTGGCCGCTTCCGGCGCCGTACTCGCGGCCCCAGTCGCCGCCGCCGTATGCGCCGTAGCCGGGGCGGCCGCCCTGCGGCATCCCGCCGGGGCCGCGGAAGCCGCGATCGTAGGGTCCGCCCTGGCGCCCGCGCCACCCGCCCCGCGGCCCGCCGAAACCGTCGTCGTAGCCCGCCATCGCTCGTCTCCTTGCTCCTGATTGCGCCGTTCGCACTCGCCCACCCCGGCGCGCAAGAGGCGTTCCCGGTCCGTTCCGATGCGCGGAAGGGGAAGGGCGAATAAATTCGCTGCAACAAAAGCACGAAGTCGCTTCGCGACTGCCGCCCGGTCATTCGCGCGGGCGGCTGCCTGAATCGCGACCAGCCGCGGCTGCATCGGCGTTCGAACAACCGCGCGAATGCAATCCAGCAGTCCGCGAAGGCGGACTTCGGGCCGTTGTTGCCGCGAATTCATTCGCCGGGGGAAGCCGGGCTGCGCACAAACGCACCCCTCGCACTGGAGCCATTCTGCCGCCCTCTGCCGATCCCGTCTTCCAACCCCTCGGCGCCATCCTGGCCGGGGGGGCGAGCCGGCGCTTCGGCTCGTCCAAGGCGCTGGCGGAGGTGGGCGGGCGACGGATCGTGGAGCGGGTGCGGGACGCGCTGGCGGAGGCGGTGCGCGACGTGGTGCTGGTCGCGAACGAACCGGCGCTCTTCGCGGACCTCCATCTCCCCACGCGCGGCGACCGGACGCCGGGGCTCGGCGCGATCGGCGGCATCGAAACGGCGCTGCGCTGGGCGATGGAGATGGGGCGGCCGGGCGCGCTCTGCGTCGCGTGCGACATGCCGTTCGTCTCCCCCGCCCTGCTGCGCGAGATCGCCACGCGCGCCGGGTCTGGCGATGCGGACGCGGTGGTGCCGGAGAGCGGCGGGCGGCGCGGATTCGAGCCGCTGTGCGCGTGGTACTCCGCCGCCTGCCTCCCCGCCGTCGAGCGGGCGCTGGCGTCCGGCGACCGGTCGCTGGCGGCGCTGGTGGACGCGGTGCGCGCGGAGCGCATCCCCCTGGCCGACGTGCGGCGGTTCGGCGAGCCGGACGTCATCTTCCTGAACGTGAACACGCCCGACGACCACCGTCGCGCCCTCCGGATCGCCGAGAATGCCTGAGATCCCGCCCGCCGTCTGCATCGTGGGGAAGAAGAACAGCGGGAAGACCACGCTGGCGGTGGCGCTCGCGGCCGAGCTGCGGCGGCGCGGGCGGCGCATCGCCACCATCAAGCACGGCCATCACGCCTTCGAGACCGATCAGCCCGGCCGCGACAGCTGGCGCCACTTCAACGAGGGCCAGGCGGAGGCCACGATCATGGCCGGCACCGGCAAGATCGCGCTGGTGATGCGCACCGGCGACGAGCCGGATCCGGAACGGCTGATCTCCGAGTTCTACGCGGGCCGCGGCTACGACCTGGTGCTGATCGAGGGATGGAAGCACGGCGCGCTGCCGAAGATCGAGATCTTCCGCCGCGCCGTGCACGACCGTCCCGTCCAGGACGCGGGAGATGCGCACGCCGCCGCGCGCTTCGTCGCCATCGTGACCGACGACGCGGAACTGCGCGCCGGCTGCCCCGTGATCGCGCTCGGCGCGGACGGTGCGCACGTCGCCCGCGTCGCCGACCTCATCGAGGCGCGGTTCCTCGGCGGAGGCCGCGATGCCGGCTGACCGCGCGGACTGGCTCTCCCCCGCCGACGCGCTGCGGCGGATCGTCGATGGCGTGCGGCCAATCGGCATCGAGGCGCGCCCGCTGCTGGACGCGCTGGGCCACATCCTCGCGGAGGAGGTCGCATCTCCCGTCGAATTGCCGCCGTGGGACAACTCCGCGATGGACGGGTTCGCGGTGCGCGCAGCCGACGTCCGCGGCGCCACGCGCGATCGCCCCGCCGTCCTCCGCGTGGTCGACGACATCGCCGCGGGCGGCTTTCCGGCGCGCGCGCTCGCGGATGGCGAGGCGGCGCGGATCATGACCGGAGCGCCCGTCCCCGCCGGCGCGGACGGCGTGGTGCGCGTGGAGCACACGGACGGGGGGGTGGGGATCGGGTCGGCGGACGCGCGCGTCGCCATCTTCTCCGACGCGGACGCGGGAAAGAACGTGCGCCCGCGCGGCGAGGACGTCCGCGCCGGGCAGACGGTGCTCGCGGCGGGGACGACCCTGCGCGCGCCGCACCTGGCCGTGGCCGCGGCGGTGGGGCGGGCGCGGCTGCGGGTGCATCGCCGCCCCGTCGTCGCCGTCGTCACCTCGGGCGACGAGCTGGTGGACCTGGACCGCTTCGACGAGGTGCGCGCCGGGCGCAAGATCGTCTCCAGCAACAGCTACGCGCTGGCCGCGCAGCTCGCGGAGAGCGGGATCGAGGCGCGCGTCCCCGGCATCGCGCGCGACACGCACGACAGCCTGCGCGAGATGGTGGAGGCCGCGCGCGGGTGCGACGCGCTGGTCACCAGCGCGGGGATCAGCGTGGGCGAGCACGACCACGTCCGCGCGGTGATGCGCGAGATGGACACGCGCGTGGAGTTCTGGCGCGTGCGCATCAAGCCGGGCTCGGCGCTGGCGTTCGGGCACGTGGGCGCGCTGGGCGGCATCCCGTGGTTCGGCCTCCCCGGCAACCCCGTGTCGACGATGGTGACGTTCGAGCTGTTCGTGCGCCCCGCGCTGCTGCGGATGTGCGGCCGCACCCGCATCTACCAACGGGTCGTCCGCGCCGTCGCCCGCGACCCCATCAGCGCGCGCGGCGAGCTCCTCCAGATCCCCCGATTGAAGATCGAGATGGAGGATGGCACCGCGTACGTGCGGCTGACGGGCGCGCAGGGCTCCGGCATCGGCACCTCGATGGCCACCGCGGACGCGCTGGGGATCATCCCCGCCGGCTCCGAGCTGCGGCCGGGGGATGCGGTGCGCGCGGTGGTTCTGGGCGGCGAGCCGCTGGCGGAGGTGGCGTACTTCGGGGAGTGACCATCCCCGGCGGACTCGAATTCGCATGGAGATCATCGCGGGGCGGCACGGCGGGGGCGCTGCGCGCCGGGAGCCCTCATAGCGAGGAGAGGCGACGGCTCGGGAAGGATGGATCCTGCCCGCCCGGCTGGCCCCCTCCCCCGGCCCCTCCGCCCGCTCCGCGGGGGAGGGGAGAACTCAGCGCGGGGAATTCTCCGGCGGCGAGACCTCGCCACGAGGGTGAGGAGGGAGTTCGCGAAGGCGGACTTTGTGCTGTTGTTGCCGCGAATTCATTCGCCGGGGCCAAAGCTGAGGCCAAGCTGGCCAGGCTGAGACCGGGCCGGCCAGCCCGGGCACGAGCCGGCCCCGCTCATCTCCAGAACCGCGACATGATGCCCACCGCGATGCATGCCGCCTGACGAACGCCGCAACCGCCGCAAGGGCTCGGAGCGCCAGCGCCGGCTGGGGGTGGTGCGCGCGCCCAGCCCGCGCCGCGTGACCCGGCCGCCGCCCATGCACCGGCTGCGGACCTCGCTCGAGGACCCGGTGCGGCAGTTCCAGGCGTCGCTCCTGCTGCTGCTGGCGGTGATGGTGTCGGGCACGCTGGGCTACCACTGGATCGAGCGGCTGGGGTGGCTGGACTCGGCGTACATGACGGTGATCACCGTGGCCACCGTGGGCTTCGGCGAGGTGCGGCCGCTGACGCCCGCCGGCCGCGTGTTCACGATGGGGCTGATCCTGGTCGGCGTGGGCACCGGCGCGTGGGCCGCCACGCGCGCGGTGGAGGTGATGCTGGGGCAGACGCTGTGGCTCTCGGTGCAGAGGAGGCGGATGAGACAGTCGCTCGCGGGGCTGCGCGACCATTACGTGATCTGCGGGCACGGCCGGCTGGGCACGCGCATCGAGCGCGACCTGCGCGCCCGCGGCGAGCCGTTCGTGGTGATCGACTGGGAAGAGGCGATCGAGGAGACCTTCCTGGCCGAGAACATCCCCCACGTGATCGGCGACGCCACGCAGGACGAGGTGCTGCGCACCGCCGGCGTGGAGCGCGCCCGCGGCCTGGTGTCGGCGCTGGACAGCGACGCCAGCAACGTCCTCGCGGTCCTCAGCGCGCGGGGGCTGAACCCCGAGCTGCTGATCGTGGCTCGCGCCAACAGCGAGTCCAGCGAGCCCAAGCTGCGCCGCGCCGGCGCCGACCGCGTGGTCACGCCCGACGCCATCGGCGGGCACCGGCTGGCTTTGGCGCTGCTGCGGCCCGCGGTGCACGACCTGTTCAACGAGATCTTCTCGTTCGGCGTGCAGATCGCCATCGACGTGGGGCAGATCACCATCGAGCCCCAATCGCCCTTCGCGGGGCAGACGGTGGCCGGGTGCGACCTGCGCCGCGTGCGCAACGTGAGCATCCTGGCGGTGCGCGAGCCCGGCGGCGGCTTCGTGCTGAACCCCGACGCCGAGCGCGTGGTGGCCCCCGGCGAGACGCTGATCGTGATTGGCCCCGCCGAGGCGGTGTACGAGCTGGAGGCGATGTACAGCGGGGACTGAGGAAGTGCGGGAGTGCGGAAGTGCGGAAGTGCGAAACTACCGGGGGGCGAATCGAGTAGGGTGGTGCGACGGCCGGCCGGAGGGCGGCGGGCGGACCCACACGATGAAAGGCGAGCGATGAGCGCGGCTGCGACGAAAACGGAGGCGGAGGCCCGGGCACGGACGATCGTGGACCGCTGGGCCAAGACGGCGCTGTTCACCGGCTGGATCCCCGGCGCCAGCATCGCGCTGGGCGCCGCCGACGTGGTGATGATCCGCCAGGTGGGCGAGGCGTTCGGCATCCCCGCGTTCGACGAGGACGCGCTGAAGACGCACCTGGGCGGCGTGCTGGGCTCCATCACCGGCGCCGTGGCGGCCGAGGCCATCGGCGTCATCCCCATCATCGGCTGGGTGGCCAAGAGCGTGACCATGCACTACAAGGCCGAAACCATCGGCAAGGCCGTGATCGACTACTTCCGCGACCGCAGCCCGCTCCCGAGCTGATTGCTAGGATTCAGCGATCATCGAGCAGGCGCAAAACGCACAGAGAGACGTCATCCTGAGGCCGACCACGCTGCAACCAGTGTCCAGACAAGAGGTTGCAGGCCGAAGGATCTATGAGCGAGGTCGCACGTCCGCTGCCGGATTGCACGAGCGATCCGGAATGCGGTATGACGGCAGATGGAGATGGAGATGGAGATGCGAAGAGGGCTCCCGTCGCGGCGGGAGCCCTCTTCGCGTGCGGATGCGGTCAGCGGTGCGAGAGGAACCGGCGCATCCGCTCCTCCACGACCCCCGGATGGGTGAGGAAGATGTAGTGCCGCCCGCCCGCGACCTCGACCACCGTGACGTGCGGCACCTCGCGGCGGAAGCGCTCGCGCTGGCGGGCCAGGATGCGTTCCTCGACGGCGAAGCGCCGCTCCGTGACGGCGCGCTTCTCGTCGTCCAGCTCCGCCATCCACGGATACTTCTCCCCGGCGGTGCGCGGCGCGGCGTAGATGGCGAGCACCGGCGCGCGAATCCGCTTGAATTCGGCACGCCGGGCGCCGCCCCGCAGCTTCTGGTCGGCGGAGTCGACCCGCAGCGTCGCGCCCAGGGTGCCGTCCGGCTCGACGCGGCTGGTGGCGCGCACCTCGGACTCGGGGTAGCCCGGCCCCGCGAAGGCCCGCAGCCACCGCGTCACGTCGGCGGGGACGTTGCGGAAGCCCTCGAACGAGGGGCGCGGGAAGGGACCGTTCAGCCATTCCGGCCCGGCGAACAGTTCCGCGAAGTCCACGCCCGCGTCGAGATACACCAGCCGCTCCACGCGCTCCGGCGCGTGCACCGCCAGCCAGTTCAGCTCGCTGCCGCCGAACGAGTGCGCCGCGAACGACGCCCGCGCGATCCCCAGCGAGTCCAGCACCGCGACGACGTCGGCCGCCAGCGTGGGCGAGTCGTATCCCCCCGCCGGGCAGCACGATGCGCCGAACCCGCGCCGCGTGATGCCGACGACGTGAAAGCCGCGCGTGAACCGCGGCGCGAAGCCGTCGAACACGTGCGCCGTGTTCCCCGAGCCGGCCAGCAACACCAGCGGCGGCCCATCTCCACCCCAGTCCAGCACCTCCAGCCGCACGCCCGGCGCGGTGCGCACCATCCGCGCGGTGTGCGGCGACGGATCGCGCCACGCGGCCGCCCGCGCGGGACGGGACGCGGCGGCCGGGAGAGGGGGAGGACGATGCGGCCCCGCGAGCGCCACGGCGCCGCCGCCGATCGCCATCCCCGCGGCGAGGAGGGCGAGCGCGCGCGTCCTCGTCACGCCGCGCCGGCGTTGGGACCCACCAGGCGCGGCTCGTCGGGCGGCGCTTCGGCCTGGGCGAAGTAGCGGGCGAGCACGGTGGCCAGCCCCGGCGCCAGCGCGGCGACCGAGGCCAGGGCGCGCACGTCGTCCACGCTGTGCGGGCGGGTGTAGAGGACGTCGCTGGCGCGGCGCACCGTCCAGCCGGGGTGCGGGCGCTCCAGCAGCACGATCTCGTCGCCCGCCACCACGTGGCCCTCGTGCAGCACGCGCAGGTACCAGCCGGTGCGCCGCGTCCGCTGCACGCGCGCGGACAGGTCCTTCATCCCCCAGCGCCGCGCGATCTTCCAGCAGGGAATGCGCGGCTGCGACACCTGCACCCGCGCCTCGCCCACCGCCCACACGTCGCCGATGCAGACGCCCGACTCGTCCGCCCCCTCGACCGTGAAGTTCTCGCCGAAGCCGCCGTGCGGCAGGTCGCGGCCCAGCTCCTCGCGCCAGACGGGATAGTGCGCGGCGGCGTAGCACATCACCGCCTTGTCGGGGCCGCCGTGGTGCTCGGGATCGCCCTGCCGGTCGCCGTCCAGGTTGGTCAGGCCGAGCCACACCGGCCCCTCGACGGGCTCCTTGTAGAACGCGGTCGTCCACGGCCGCCCCATCGGCTCGGCCGCGCCGGCGTCACCGTGCTCGCGCGGCAGCGCGACCTGGATGGAGGCGATGCGCATCGTCATGCGGATTCCTCGCTGAGCGCGGGTGCCGCCGCCCCGGCGGGGACGTAGCCGAGGCAGCGGACCACGGGGATGCGCGGGTATTTCGCGAAGCGCGGGTCGACGTCCGAGAGCGTGCAGAGGAAGAAGCGCGAGCCCTTCCGCGTCTCCACGATCTTCACGTTGCGGCAGCTCTCGCAGAGGCCGGCGGGCGGCGCGTACGTGTGGGGCGCGTCCACGGCTCAGCGCGCGGCGGCACGGGCGGAGGCCTGGTCGCGCGCGTCCTTCCACCACGCCTGCAGCGAGTAGCTGAGGAAGAGGAAGACGCCGCCGAAGCCCAGGAACAGCAGCACGCGGAAGAGCGGGTGCAGCGCGGAGAGATCGACCAGGAAGAGCTTGGCGACCACCGCGAAGAGCGTGGCGATCCCCGTCCGCTCCAGCACCGGGCGTCCGCGCCGCAGGCCGACCAGCAGCAGCGCCAGGCCGTACACGCCCCACGCGATGGTCGCCAGCCCCTCGCCGCCGTCGTACGGGCGCAGCTGGCGCCAGATCCATCCCATCAGCGCCACGTGCACGAAGTAGCGATACCCCGTCACCCATCGCCTGCCGCGGAAGAGGAAGGAGGCCACGAAGCCGACGCCGACCACCGAGAGGTCGGCCAGCACGCGCGGCGCGTCCGTATCATCATTCTGCACCAGCCGGAAGAGCATCCACGCCGCGGCCACCAGGAACACGCGGTGCGCCATCCACCGGATCGACGGTCCGCCGCCGCGCCCGGCCAGCCAGTGCAGCGCCAGCGCCTGCAGCGCGAACGCGAAGAGGAGCGCATCGCCGCTGAACGCCGCCACGCACCCGGCCGAGACCAGCATCGACGCGGTGAAGAAGAGCGCGCGGGCGATGCGGTGGTCGGGGCCGTACAATCCCCATCCCGCCAGCGCGTACCCCGCGGCGACCGAGAGCGTCCACCACCCCCACGGCTCCGGCTGGGGATGCCAGATGGCCGCGGCCACGGCCAGCGCGGCGGCGGGGGGGATCAGCGCGAGCGCGTACCAGTGCGCGGTTTCCAGGTGCTTCCAGTGGAACTCGTGGCCGCCCGCGCGCCGCAGCAGCACCACGCGCCGGGCCAGCGGAAGCGCGCCGAGCGCGGCCCAGGCGAACACCGCGGCGGCCTGCAGCACCCAGGCGTCGCCGGGCGTCAGTGCGGGCTCGGGCGGCTGGCGGCGCGCGTAGATGAAGAGCAGCGCCCACCCCAGCGGCATCGCCGTCCACAGCGCCACGCGCCAGCCGCGGCGGAGGTAGACGGCCGCGATCCACGCCAGGATCAGGCAGGTGTAGAGGGCGAAGCCGCGCGGGGTGCCGTACGACACGCCCAGCAGGAGCGGCGTCCCCAGCCCGCCGATGGCGCCGAGCACGGCCAGCGCCGGCGCGTCTCGCCCCAGCGCGAAGCCGAACGCCAGCACGGTGATGCCCACCATCCCCACGAACGCGGCGGTGTAGCCCAGCAGTCCGTACAGGTTGAACGCAGACCACCCGGTGATGTACCACGTGGCCACGCCGCCGCCCAGCAGCACCGCGCCGAAGCGCTGCCGCCGGTCGATGCGCAGCCCCACGAGGAAGAGCACCAGCCCCAGCGCCGCGCCGAACGCCACGCGCACGGCGGGCGTCAGCCACCCCATCTCGATCGAGTAGCGGAAGAGCAGCCCGGTTCCCAGCAGCACCAGCCCGATCCCCAGCCGGTTCAGCCACAGCTGCCCATCCCACTCCAGCTTCGGCAGCCCCGGCCCGCGCCGGTGCGGAGCGGGCTGCGGGGGATGGAGATGCGGATCCGCCGCCATCCCGCCCATCTGAGCGGGCCGCTGCGCCTGCGGGGGGATGAACGGCGCGGCGGGACGGGCGGCGAGCTGGCGATTCAGCTCGTCGACCATGCGCTCCAGGCGCTCGATGCGCTCCTCGAGCGCGCGGGGGTCCTGCGGGTTCATGCGAGCGCCGGTGCGGGTTCCTGGCCGCTGACGAGGCGGTCCTCGCTGTCCTGCCAGTCGCGCACCGCCCGCGGCAGCGGCGGCGACTCGGCGCCGGGGTGGATGGCGTCGGCCATCTCCTGCGGCGCCACGCGGCGCCCCCGCCCGGCGAACTGGATCTTCACGATGCCGTACGCGCACAGCTCGCCGCGGCGGGTGAAGCGCTGCTCCATGAAGAACCAGCGCTCGTCCCACCCCACCAGCCGCGTGCGCAGGTCGTAGCGCTGGAACGGGTTCAGCGCGCGCCGGTAGCGGATGGCGACCGACGCCACCACGCCGGCCCAGCGGTTCCGCCGCATGGCGCCCACCACCCCGGTGCGCAGCAGCAGGTCCACGCGGCCCAGGTCCATGATGGTCAGGTAGCGGCCGTTGTTCATGTGGCCGTTCAGGTCCAGGTCCGTGGGCAGCACGGTGAAGCGCGTCACCGACTCGCCCAGCGGGGAGAGCCGCGATCGGAACAGCGCCGCGACGGCGACCTGGATGAGCCGGAAGATCAGGTTCATGGCGGCGGGAGCCTATCCCTCGGAATCATCGGAAGATGGGATCAATCTAACAGCCCCCGCATCGGCGCGGCACCGAGGCTGGCTGTTTCAAAGCGGACCCCGTCCCCGCCCCGCCACCGGCCACTCCGCCACGAGTTCGTCGCCCCGGATCCCCCAGAGCCGTTCCTGGAGATTGACGGAGACGCAGACGTGGTTCGGCACCACCCGCACCCGGTCGCCCACGCGCGGCCGCCAGTCGGTCCCGGCAAGGTCGAGGAGGCCGTGCTCTTCGGAGACGCCCTTCACCACGACCCCGGGGCGCTCCAGCAGCGCGCCGAAGCCGCCGCCCTCGGCCCGCAATTCCTCGCGCGACAGGGCCTTGGAGCCCGCGTCGACCACCGCCTGCCCGGGCACGGAGGTGCTGACGACCGTCGCCAGCACCGAGTACGCGACCTCGTCCCAGCCGCAGGCGCCGATCTCGGCGGTCGTGCGGTCGTTGAAGATGTTGGTTCCCGGCCGCACCTCCGTCAGCCCGCCGATCTCGTGCGAGCGCCAGAACGTGGGCGTGGACCCGCCACTGACGACCTCCGGCGGCACGCCCGCATCCGCCAGCGCGTCGGCGACGCGGCGGACGGTGGCGGAGAGGTCGCGGAGGGCGGCATCCTGCTCCGCCACGCGGCTGCGGATGTGGCCGGGGTACAGCATCACGCCGCGGTAGTCGACCATCTCCAGCTCCGCCGCCTCGCGCGCCAGGGCAACCGCGTCGCCGGGAGATTGCACGCCCACGCGGTGCATCCCCGCGTCGAACTCGACGAGCACGCCCACGCGCCGCCCCGCCGCGCGCGCCGCCTCCGCCAGCCCGCGCAGGGCCTCGCGCGAGTCGAGGCCCACGGTGAGCCGGACGCGCGCGGGGAGCGCCATCAGGCGGTCCAGCTTGGCGCGGCCGACGGGGGGATACGCCAGCAGCAGGTCGTCCACCGCCGGCGCCATCACCTCCGCCTCGCGCGGGGTGGCCACGGTGACGCCGACCGCGCCCGCGCGCACCTGCTCGGCCGCCAGCGCGGGGATCTTGTGCGTCTTGGCGTGCGGGCGCCACGCCAGCCCGTGCGCGCGGCAGTACTCGGCCGCGCGCCGCAGGTTGGCGTGCATGCGGTCCACGTCGACCACGGCCGCGGGCGTTTCCAGCTCGTCCAGCGTCATTGGATTTTTAGTCATGTTTGTCGCCGAGTAGCTGGCGGATCTGAATCTCAATCTGCTCCATCGCGCCGGGGGCCTCTACCTCGAACTTCTTCCATGCTTCGGGCGTCGGACTCACAATCTCCGTTCCGGACGTACTGGGATCGGCGAGCAATCCAGCTGAGAGGCTGAATACCCGCGAAACAACATTCGCCAGTTGCTGCGGGATCAGTAACTTATATTCACTGAAGTATAAGCCCGCTGATATCAGCGATTTACCAGCCCTGTTCCGTACCTCGTGGTTGCTGGGATATTTCAGAGATATCTCAGTATAGAGTCGAGCTCGCCCAAGCTTGTTGTACAGCCGGATCAGTACCTCGGCACGACGCTCGTAAAGGTGGGCAAACTGAGTTTCTTCCTGAAACCCGGACCGCCGAAGTTCGGCCTTCAGACGCTCGAGTTCACCGGCATACTCAACCTTTACCGATTCGATCTTTCGGGTGATGTCACCAACATCTTCCTTCGTCGCCAGGTTCTTCGCCTTTTCCTGAATGTACCCGGGAAGATAAAGTCGCAGCAGAATTCCCAAGACTCCGATTCCAGCAAGAGCCAACACGTTAAGGATCAGGAGTAGAACGTCCATTCGTCACACCCAAGCCTTTCGGTCGCAGCCAGCAGCGATGTCAGTTGTTAGAAGGGCAAGATCCGGGTGGAGACGGCGGGTGTCCAGCCCTATCCTTCGTTCACGGATGCGCGAAACCCTTCGGCATCCGAGATTGAGAGACCAACGCACTCCGGACGATCCCGATGCCCGTCTCCGACTACGACCGCATCGCCCAGGCGATCCGCTTCATCGAGCAGAACCACCTTCGCCAGCCCACGCTGGACGAGGTGGCGCGGAGCGTGTTCCTGAGCGAGTTCCACTTCCAGCGCCTGTTCCGCCGCTGGGTGGGGATCAGCCCCAAGCGCTTCCTGCAGTTCCTGACCATCGAGCACGCCAAGCGCCGCCTGGACGAGTGCCGCTCGGTGCTCGACGCGACGTACGACGCCGGCCTCAGCAGCCCGGGGCGCCTGCACGACCTGTTCGTCACGCTCGAGGCCGTGACGCCCGGCGAGTACAAGCAGAAGGGCGCGGGACTGCGCATTTCGTACGGCTTCCACGAGACGCCGTTCGGCACCGCGCTGCTGGGCGCCACCGCCCGCGGCCTCTGCTCGCTCGCGTTCGTGGACGAGGGCGGCGAGGGCGAGGCCATCGACGGGCTGCGCGAGCGCTGGGAGCTGGCGGATCTCGACGAGGACGCCCGCGTGACCGCCCCGCTGGCCGCGCGCATCTTCGCGCCCGGCGAGCGCGACGAGCGCCCGATCCCGCTGTTCGTGCAGGGGACGAACCATCAGGTGCGCGTGTGGGAGGCGCTGCTGCGCGTCCCCGCCGGCGCCGTGGTCAGCTACGAGCAGCTCGCCGCCGCCGCGGGGCGGCCGGACGCGGTGCGCGCCGTGGCTGGCGCCGTGGCGCGCAACCAGATCGCCTACGTGATCCCCTGCCACCGCGTGATCCGCAAGCTGGGCGCGTTCGGCGGCTACCGCTGGGGCACCGAGCGCAAGCAGGCGATGCTGTGCTGGGAAGCCGCGCGGGTGCTGGGAGATGCGGGGGAAGAAGGAGAAGATGGGGATCGGGAGAAGATGCAGGCGGCGGGGATGGCGTAGGAGACGGAACTGAAGTGCGAAAGTGCGAGAGTGCGTGGGATCGCGGCGGACCCCGCCACTCTCGCACTCTCGCACTTTCGCACCTTGTTTACGATCCGTACGGCCCGTTCACCGGCCGCTCCGTGAGCACCAGCGGCGCCTTCATCAGCCCCGCCTTGCGCAGGTAGCCGCTGGTGCCGCGGAGCTCGTCGGTGAGCTGCTTCTTCTCGCGGAACAGCATCAGCTGCTGCTCGGGGGCGGCCACGCTCAGCTCGCGCGCGATCTCGGCCAGACGCGCCTGGATGCTGCGCGCGCGGATCAGCTGCAGGCTCCCGTTGAAGAACTGGTCGGCCGGCACCAGCGTGGCCGCCTCGGGGTCGCCGCGCAGCTCCTCGACCAGCGGCAGCACCTCGGGGGGGAACACGTTCAGCCACTCGCCCTCGGCGTCGCGCCGTCCCTCGGCCTCGACCAGCCCTGCGAACACCGCCCCGTACGGCGGGTGGCGGAAGTCGCCGGGCGACAGGTCGCCCGCCGCGCGCTCCACCCACGCCTCGTCGCGCAGCATCAGCAGCAGCAGGATGCGCTCGGGGAGGTGCCGCTCCATCACCGCGCGCGTCATGGCGCCCACGTCCTCGGGGCGCGCGTGGCCGCCGTGGTGCGGCGCGTGCGGCGGCGGTGTGCCCCGGTCGCGCGGCGGCGCACCCGCGCGGCGCTCGTGCGCGGGGGCCTCGGCCGCCTCCTTCTCCAGCGTTTCGCGCGGGACACCGGTCTTCTCGGAGATGCGCTGGATGTACACGCCGCGCATCACCTCGTCGGCGGCGGCGCGCACCGTGGGCAGCAGCGAGTCGATGGCCTGGCGGGTGCCGCGGATGGAGCCGAAGTAGTCCTTGCGCTCCAGGATCTGGATCTTGCGCTCCAGCACGTCGACCGCGTCGTCCAGGTAGCGCTTCAGCGCCGCCGCTCCCTTGCCGCGCACCAGCGAGTCCGGGTCCTCGCCCTCGGGAAGGGTGGCCACCAGGACCTCGACGCCGGCCCGCAGCAGCTCGTCGCCCGAGCGGAAGGTGGCCTTCAACCCCGCCTTGTCGCTGTCGTACAGGAGGATGGCGCGGCCGCAGTAGCGCCCGATGAGCGCCGCCTGCTCCTCGGTCATGGCCGTGCCCAGCGGCGCCACCGCGTTCCCTACCCCATGCGACGCCAGCGACACGTAGTCCATGTAGCCCTCCACCACCAGCGCGGTCTCCTCGCGGCGGATGGCGTTCTTGGACCAGTTCAGCCCGTACAGCGTGCGCCCCTTGCTGTAGACGGGGGTCTCGGGGGAGTTCAGGTACTTGGGAACGTGCTCCTCGGCCTGCCCCAGGATGCGCCCGCCGAAGGCCACCACGCGGCCGGCCAGGTCCACGATGGGGAAGATGACGCGCCCGCGGAACACATCGTACGGCTCGCGTCCGCCCTTGGTCGATTCCTTCACCAGCCCCAGCTCCAGCAGCAGCCAGTCGGGGATGCCGTGGTGGCGCGCCGCGTCGCCGAAGGCGCGCCACTCCTCGGGCGCCCATCCCAGCCCGAAGCGCTCGGCCGGCTCGCGCCCCACGCCGCGCCGCTCCAGGTACTCGCGCGCGCCCTTCCCGCCCTCTTCCTCCCACAGCTGGCGGCGGAACCAGTCGCGGGCGAACTCGTTCACCTCGTAGTAGTGCCGGTGCGGGTCTTCCTCGGGGCGCTCCTCGCGCTCGTCGGGCACCTCGATCCCCACGCGCGCCGCGGTCCAGCGGATGGCGTCGGGGTAGCTCATCCCCAGGTGCTTCATGAGGAAGGTGTAGACGGTGCCGCCCTCGCCGCACACGAAGCACTTGTAGAACCCCTTGGCGGGGTCGACCGAGAAGTTGGGCCCCTCGCCGCCGTGCAGGGGGCACGGCCCGCGGAAGGTCCGCCCGGAGCGCTTGAGGCGCGTGTGCTCCGAGAGGATCTCCACGATGTCCGCGGCGTCGCGGATCTGTTCGACGAGGTGGTCGGGGATCGGCATCAGGGTACTTCGGGGGACAGGGAACAGGGCTCAGGGGACAGCCACCAACGGCGCCCGGTGAATGGCTTCTCCGCCCGCTCCCTGCTGCCCGTCCAATCTAACGCATCGGAGGCCGGATCGTACTTCCGGATCCAGATTTCCAGACTTTGATGATCTGCTGGTACCGCTGCGAGTGGCCGGCATCCGCGCCGCCCTCTCCCCGCGCCTTGGAGCGCTCGCCCTCTCCCGTACCGGGCGAGGGGGCCGTCCAGCATCGGCGTGCCCTGCAACCTCTGGTCACACCTATGTTTCGGTGTGCCGGAGATGCATGCAAGCTACCTCTCCCGGTACGGGAGAGGTGGACGGCCTAAGCCGGCCGGAGAGGGCGCGAGGCCGGAGGACGCGCTCCACGACCCGGCACTCAGCACTCAGCACTCAGCACTCAGCACTCAGCACTCAGCACTCAGCACTCAGCACTCAGCACTCAGCACTCACTACTCAGCACTCAGCACTCCCGCACTTCACCCGAACTCCACCACCGTCACCCCCGTCCCCCCCTCGAACAGCTCGCCGGGGCGCGCGGCAGAGATGCGGCGGTCGGCCTTCAGCAGATCGCGAACGTGGGCCCGCAGCGCGCCGGTACCCTTGCCGTGGATGATGCGGAAGCTGGGAAGCCCGGCCAGGATCGCGTCGTCGATGGCGCGCCCCAGCGTGGTCTCCACCTCGTCCACCCGCATCCCGCGCAGGTCCACCTCGGGGCGCGCCTCCACGCTGTGCACGAAGTAGCCGCTGGTGGCCTTCCGCTTCTCCGGCCCCTGGTCGCCCGGCGGAAGCGGCGTCAGGTCGTCGCGCGGGAGGAGGAGCCGCATGGCGCCCGCCTCCACCATCGCCTTGCCGTCGCGCAGCTCCACCACGGTTCCCGTGCGCCCCAGCGACTCGATGCGCACGCGCACGCCCGCCTCCAGCTCCGCCGCCTGCCGCCGCGGGGTCGACGCCGTCCCGCTCCGCTGGCGGCGCTCGGCGGGCGCCTTCTCGCGCTGGCGCTTGGCGGCTTCCTCTACCCGCCGCCGCGCGGTCTTCGCGGCCTCGTCGAGCCCCGCCTGGTCGGCGGCGCCGCGCACGTCGCGGATGGCGGCCTCCACCTCCTCGCGCGCCTTCAGCAGCAGGTCGCGCGCCTGCTGGCGGGCGCGGCGCTCGGCGTCCTTCTCGCGCTGCTTCAGGTCGCGCTCGCGCTCTTCCAGCTCCCGCTGCAGCGCCTCGGTCTTCGCCCGCTCGCGCTCCAGCTGCGCGGTGGTCGAGTCCAGCCGCTGCTCCTTGGCCTCCAGCTCCAGCAGCAGCCGGCCCACGTCGCGCTCGCCCTGCGGCATGGTGGCCTCGGCCGTCTCCAGCACGCCTTGAGGGAGGCCCAGTCGGCGCGCGATCGCCAGCCCGTACGAGCGCCCGGGGACGCCCTTCACCAGCCGGTAGGTGGGCACCAGCCGCTCGGCGTCGAACTGCAGCGAGGCGTTCACGATCCCTGGCTCCTGTGCGGCCAGCAGCTTCAGCTGCCCCAGGTGCGTGGTGGCCACGGTGAAGCAGGAGCGCCGCGTGAGCTCGGTCAGCACGGCGGCGGCCAGCGCGCCCCCCTCCACCGGGTCGGTGCCGCTCCCGGCCTCGTCGGTCAGCACCAGGCTTTCGAAGCCGGCGCCCTCCAGCGCCTCGCGCAGGTTCTTCAGGTGCGCGCTAAAGGTGGAGAGCGACGCCTCGATGCTCTGCTCGTCGCCGATGTCGGCGAACACCTCGCGGAACACCGGCAGGCGCGTGCCCTCGCTCACCGGCGGGATTACCCCGCTCTGCGCCAGCAGCGAGACCAGGCCGATAGCCTTCAGCAGCACCGTCTTCCCGCCGGTGTTGGGGCCCGAGATCAGCAGGGTGCGCTCGCGCCCGTCCATCATCAGGTCGAACGGCACCACGTCGCGGGTGCGCGCCAGCAGGATGGGGTGGCGGCCGTTCACCACGCTGTAGTGCTCGGTGCCGGCGGGGAGCATGGCCGGGCGCCGGCCGTCCACGCGCAGCGCATAGCGGGCGCGCGCGTACAGGCTGTCGAGCGCCACCAGCGCGTCGAGCGTGGCCAGCAGCTCGGGCTGCAGCGGGCGGAGGCGGTCGGTGAGCTCGCGCAGGATGCGCAGCACCTCGCGCGCCTCCTCGGCCTCCAGCTCGCGCAGGCGGTTCATGGCCTCGACGGCCAGTGGCGGCTCCACGAACAGGGTGGCGCCGGTGGCGCTCTCGTCGTGCACGATGCCGCCCACCTCGCCGCGCCCCTCGCGGCGCACGGGGATCACGTAGCGCCCGTCGCGCACGGTCACCGAGGCATCGGCCACGCGGTAGTGTTCGGGGAGCGAGGCCATGTACCCCGCCAGCCGCTCCACCAGCCGCCCGCGCACCGTCCTGATGTCGCGCCGGAGCCGCGACAGCGCGGGCGAGGCGTCGTCGCGCACCGCGCCGTCGTCGCCGATGGCGCGGGCGATGGCGCTCTCCTCCTTCTCCGCGTCCAGCAGCCCGCCGGCGACGAGCGCCAGCAGCGGGAAGCGCTCGGCCCCGCCGCCCGCCAGCAGCGCCCGCCGCGTGGTGCGCGACGAGGCCAGCAGGATGCGCAGGTCGCGCAGCTGCCCGGCCTCGAGCACCGACCCCTCGATGCGCAGCCGCCGCACCGCCCCGCGCGCATCGGGGATGGGGGGGATGGACCACCCGCTGTCGCCGCCCAGGAAGGCGCGCATCTCGTCCACGCGCTCCAGCTCGGGGACGATCCACCCCAGGTCGGCCGAGGGCTCCAGCGCGCGCACCGCCTGCCCGCCCAGTTCGGACGCGGCATTGCGGGCGACCAGGTCCAGCGCCTCGCGGTACTCCAGGACGTTCAGGGCGTGCGGATTCATCGGTCGGCGGCGCGGCGTGCGGGATTCGGGTCCAAGCCACGAAAGCTAACCCCGCCGGGCGCCCTCGTGGAAGCACGCCGGTACACCCGCGCGCCGCCGCCGGTGCCGTTCGGGCACGCCATCCCAACCTAACTTCTCTTCCCCGCAGGCCCTGCTCCGCACTCTTTGCCACCGAGGCCACCATGCGCCGGATGGCGATAGCAATCTGTATACCGAATATATCCCGAAAGCAGAAGAGCGGGAAGATGCGATTCGGAGTGGAGCGCTGCATCAGTGCACGTCCGCGGCGCCGCGGCCCTCTCCTCCCGCCCCCTCCCCCAAAAACTGCCTGGGGGAGGGGGAGACCTCATCGCGAGGAGAGGCTTCCCGCAAATAAGGAATCATCTTGCCCGCCTGGCTGCCCCCCTCCCCCGGCCCCTCCGCCCGCTCCGCGGGGGAGGGGAGAACTCACCGCGGGGAGAGCCTTCGCCGCACGCCGCGATGCGGGATCGGGCCTCGCATCCCACACCGCTCGACGAGTGCGACGTCGTCCGAGCGCCGCGATCGAAGTTACCCCCTCCCGTTATCGGCCCCGTTATCGGGAGGAGGTACGCGGCCCCAGCCGCGGGGGGAGGGCTCCGGCGGGCACGGCGGCGAAGCGGGCTCCGCGCGATCAGGAAGAGGCTCCGGGCGCGCACCCGCGTGAGGGATGCGCGCCCGGAGGGCCGGGACGGCGCCGCGCGCGGGCGGATGTGGAGGAATCGCCGCGAGGCCGGGCGCGGCGGCGGCCCGGCGCGGTTGGCAACAGTCGTATCGTTGCCTACCGCGCGCGCAGCCCGTTTGGGCGCCCCAGCGCCCAACACGCCCCAAACCCGCAGTTCGCTGCTGGTTGGAGAGGAGGAAAGAAGGTCTACCCCTGAACCTCGGCCGGGGCGCCGGGGAGGCGCAGGCGGAAGGTGCTGCCGGCGTCCGGGGCGGACACCACCTCGATGGCGCCGCCCAGCAGCTCGGCCAGCCGCCGCGCGATCGGCAGCCCCAGCCCCGTGCCCGCGGCGTCGCCGCTGCCGAGCTGCACGAAGTCTTCCCAGATGCGCGGCAGGTCCTCGGCCGCGATGCCGCCGCCGTGGTCGGTGACGGCGACCGAGACGCCGCCGCCCTCCTCCGCAGCGCAGCGCACCTCGATGGGGAGCCCCTGGCCGAACTTGATGGCATTGGACAGAAGGTTCATCAGGATCTGCCGGATGCGCAGCCCGTCGCCCACCACCGGGCCGGGGCGCCCCTCCAGCTCCAGCGACAGCGTGCTCCCGTGGTCGGCGGCCATGGGGGTGAGCTCCACGGCCACGCTCCGCACCAGCTCGGCCACGTCCACCTCGTCGTGGCGCGCGTCCATCCGCCCGGCCTCGAGCTTGGACAGGTCCAGCAGGTCGTTGATGAGGTCCAGCAGGTGCCTGGCCGACGACTGCGAGCGCTCGACCGCCTCGCGCTGGGCCGCGGTGAGCGGGTCGTACATCCCGCCCAGCAGCAGGTCGTTGTACAGCATGACCGTGCTGACCGGGGTGCGCAGCTCGTGGCTGGCCATGGCGTAGAAGCGGTCGCGCGCGCGCATGGCGGCCTCGCGCTCGCGCTCGGCGCGCACGCGGTCGGTGATGTCGTACCCCACGCCGATGAGCGCGGGGCGCCCGCCCAGGTCGGTGCGGGTGCCGTGCACGTCCAGGTAGATGATCTCGCCGTCGGGGCGCACGCCGCGCAGCGTGTAGCGGATGGTGGGGATCTCGCCGGCCAGGCGCATGCGGATGTTCTCGGCCATCCGCGGGTAGTCGTCGGGGTGGATGATGCGCTCCAGCGCCCCCGGCTGCTGCAGCTCGGCCTGCCCGCGCCCGAAGATCTCGGCCGTCTTGGGGTTCACGTAGAGGAAACGGCCGTCCTGGTAGCAGTAGATGGCCATGATCGACTGCTCGACCAGCGCGCGGTACCACCCCTCGGCCTCGCGCACGCCCTGTTCGCCGCGCACGCGCACGGTCTCGGCGCGGCGGCGCTCCACCTCGCAGGCGGCCACGGCGGCCAGGTCGGCCAGCGCGCGCAGCTCGGCGTCGCCCCAGTCGTGCGTCTCGGTATCGGCCACGCAGAAGCTGCCCACCACCTGCCCGCCCGCCGTGGCCACCGGATAGCCGGCGTACGCGCGCACGCCGAAGACGGTGACCATGGGGTTGTCGCGGAGCCGCGCGTCGGCGCTGGTGTCGCCGGCGATGAGCGGGGCGCCGCCGGCCACCACGTGCGCGCAGATGGAGTGCGAGAGCGGGGTTTCGCGCACGCCGGCCAGCTCCGCGGGGAGCCCGGCGGCGCTCTTGAAGTACTGGCGGCGGTCGTCGACGAGGGAAAGGAGCGCGGTGGGCGCGCCCAGCAGGTGCGCGGCCAGGCGGGTGAGGCGGTCGAAGATCTCCTCGGGACCCGAGTCGGGCAGGCCGGTGTCGGCGAGCGCGGCCAGGCGCGCGGGGTCGCGGAGGACGTCGGCGGGGTCGGTCACCGTCACGGCGGCGCGGGCAGGTGGGGATGCTGGCGCGGGGGCGGCATTCGAAGGCCGCGCGCCGGAGGGGCCCGGCCGTGTCGGGCCCGGTGTCGCCAACATGCGCGCAAATCGCGCCTGCGCGCAAGGGTCGCGCGTGGACGCTCCGGAGCGGGCAAATCGAAGTGCGGAAGTGCGGAAGTGCGGAAGTGCGGAAGTGCGGAAGTGCGGAAGTGCGGAAGTGCGGAAGTGCGGAAGTGCGGAAGTGCGGAAGTGCGGAGTCTGCGAAGATCCAACGCACTCACGCACTCACGCACTTTCCTCCGCTGGCCCGCTAGCGCGCGGCGGGAACCTGGTGCGGGAGCGATTCCGGCATGTCGGCGACCACGTAGGCCATCACGGCCATGGCGGCCACGCACCTGGCCATCTCCTGCGGGTCCAGCTTGTCGAGGGTGTCGGCGCTGCTGTGGTGGTACCAGAAGTAGCGCGTGCCGTCCACGTCCAGCCCCAGGCCGGGCACGCCCAGCGCGATCATCGGCCCCACGTCGGCCTCGCCCTCGCCCGGGTCCATCTTCGTGGCGCCGATCGGCTCCAGCAGGCGGGCGATCTGGCGCAGGGTCGCCAGCGCCGCGTCGGAGCCCTGGAAGCGGAAGCCGTTGGGGCGGAAGACGCCGTTGTCGCTCTCGATGGCCAGCATGTGCCGGTCCAGCTGCCCCCGGTGCTGGTCGCGGTACCCCTGCCCGCCGCGGGTGCCGTTCTCCTCGTTGGTCCAGAGCACGACGCGCACGGTCCGCCGCGGGCGCAGCCCCAGCCGGTGCATCAGCCGCACCGCCTCCCACGCGGCCACGCTCCCGCCGCCGTCGTCCATCGCCCCCGTCCCCACGTCCCACGAATCCAGGTGGCCGCTGATGACCACGACCTCGTCGGGGCGCTCGCTCCCCACGATTTCCGCCACGACGTTGCGCGAGGGCGCGTCGGGGAGCGTCCGCGCGCCCATCGTCAGGTGCACGCGGATGCGCTCGCCGCGCGCCTGCATGCGGTGCAGCATCATCGCGTCCTCCACGCTGACGGCCGCGCCGGGGATGCGGGCGACGGTGCTGTCGGGGTAGCGCATGGACCCGGTGTGCGGGTTCTGCATGGAGAAGGAGGATACGGAGCGGATCAGCGCCGCCACCGCGCCCGCCTTCGCCGCCGCCAGCGCGCCCGCCGTGCGCCAGCGCACCGTCTCGCCGTAGGTGGTGAAGGGGACGTCGAAGAGGATGATCTTTCCGCGCGCCTCGGCGCCGCGCGCGGCCAGCTCCTGCTCGCTCCCCACCACGATCACGTCGGCGGTGATGCCGCCCGGCGGGGTGGCCACGCTGCCGCCCAGCCCGATCATGTGCAGCGGCACCGCGCGCGGGAGCACGAGCTCGGCGCTCTCCTCCCCGCGCACCCAGTGCGGAACCATCACTGCCTCGCCGTGCACGTTCTGCAGGCCGTCGGCGCGCATCTGCTCCATCGCCCAGTCGATGGTCGCCTCCAGGCTGGCCGAGCCGCTCAGGCGGTTGCCGAAGCGGTCGACCATCGTGGCCAGGCGGTTGTAGGCGAAGCTGTCGGCGAGCGCGGCCCCGATCAGGCGGTTGGCGGCGTCGCGGTACCGCGCGTCCAGCGGCTGCTGCGCGGCCAGATGCGGCGCCAGCGCGAGGGCGGCCAGCAGCGCCGGCGCGCCGCGGCGGAGAAGACGGTGCATGGGGCGAGAGGGTGCGGAGTTGCGGTTTCGTTTCGGTCCCCAAGTGTAGCGAATCCCCGCGCCCGGCGAAACGCCGTGGCGGCGGGGATCGGGCCCGATCCCCATCTTTTTACAACTTCCGTACTTCCGTACGCTTCGGATCACCCTCACGCGTTGCCCCACCCCGATGACCGCGCCAGATTCGCCGGAGGCGCCCACCCGCTCACCCGGATCCCCAGATCGTCATGAAGATGCTCACGCTCGCGCTCGCCGCTGCCTTCGCCGCGATCCCCCATCCCACCGCGGCGCAGCATCGCACGTCCGCCGATTCGGCCGCAGTGGCGAACACCGTCGCGCGCTTCCACGCGGCGCTGGCGACGGCGGACAGCGCTGGCGCGCTCGCGCTCCTCGCGCCCGACGTGGAGGTGCTGGAGAGCGGCGACCGTGAGACGCGCGCCGAGTACCGCGCCCACCACCTGGCCGCCGACATCGAGTTCGCGCGAGCGGTGCGCTCCGAGCGCGGCCCCACGCGCGTCCGCGTGCGCGGCGACGTGGCGTGGGCGAGCGCGACCAGCGTCACGCGCGGCCGGTTCCGCGGGCGCGACGTGAACTCCGCCGGCGCCGAGCTGATGGTGCTCATCCGCACCCCTGCCGGCTGGCGCATCGCCGCCATCCACTGGTCCTCGCACCGCCGGGAATGAGGGATAGGGATGAAGCATCGAGGTCACGGAGTCAGCGCGCTGACTCCTGCTGTTGATCCAACCGAACAGGAATGGAGATGGAGAAACCGCGACGGCCCACGCCCGAAGAGATCCGCGCCGCGGACGGGAAGACGCTGCCGGACGTGATCGCGCCGGAGCTGGACGTGCTCTTCTGCGGGATCAACCCCGGGCTGTACACGGCCGCCGTGGGGCACCACTTCGCGCGGCCGGGAAACCGCTTCTGGAAGGCGCTGCACGCGGGCGGCTTCACCCCGCGGGTGCTGAACCCGTGGGAGGAGCAGGAGCTGCTGCGCTACGGCTGCGGCATCACCAACGTCGTGGCGCGCGCCACCACCGCCGCCGCCGAGCTCACGCCCGCCGAGCTGGCCGAGGGCGGGCGGCTGCTGGAAGCGCGCGTGGCCCGGTATGCGCCGCGCTGGCTGGCCGTCCTCGGCCTCGGCGCCTACCGCACCGCCTTCGCGCGGCCCAAAGCAGCGATGGGGCCACAGGAGGAGACGGTCGGCGGGGCGGGCGTCTGGATCCTCCCCAACCCCAGCGGCCTCAACGCCAACTACCGCCCCGACGACTTCGCCCGCCTCTTCCGCGAGCTGAAGGACGCGGCCGGGAGCGGGCGGAGGGGGTGAGGTACGGACAGGTGGTCAAGTTGTGCCGGAACCATCGGAGCCTCAGCGCTTCTCGAACGCGCTGACCACTTCCTCGTCCGGTGTTCGTTCCAGGGCTCTGTCGAGCGCGGCGATCACCCAGCTGTTGAGGCTCGTATTCTCTTCGCGGGCCCGTTTCGCCACGGCGGCATGACGAGCGGGGGTGGTCCGGATCAGGAAGGTGCCCGAGTACGGACGCTCGGGTTCCGCGCCCTGCTCGCGGCAATAGCGGATATACTCGTCAACCGACCGGTGGAACTCCTCCTCCAGTTGGTTGAACGTATCCCCCTCGAACGTCACCACGTCGCGAATGCCGTCGATCCTGCCGACCAGGACGCGGTCGTCTTCGTCGATGTCGTAGCGAGCCGTGTACCCGCGGTAGTTCATTCTTCGCCTCCTTCCGGAGTAAGGCCGCACTCGGCGCAGAAGTCGCGCACGCTCCGCACTAGCGGACAGACACGATCGCGACCCAGCGCGGGCGACTCCCGACTCGCGTCCAGAAGATCGGCTATGAGCGGATGTCAAAACGCATGCTCGTTGCGAGCCGGTCCGGATCGCGGTTCTTCTCCATCGCGAACTGGCGCAGCCGCTCCTGCATCAGCTTGTTTCGCTTGAATGACAAGGCCTCGTACCAGCGTTCCAGCCCGGGCCTGGCGTCGATGGCGATATAGCGGCAACCCACCTGGAGGGCGAATTCGCGCGCCAGTGTGGCTACATCGGCTACGATCACCTCGCCAAGCCCGCGACCCTGGAATCGCCTGTCCACGCCGAGTTGCCCAAGCTTGAGGGCGCCGACTGTTTCATAACGGATGTGCACCCCGCGCTCGCGAAAGGACAGTGCCAGCCCATCCATCGCCAGCGCCGCGAAGCCGGCGAAAATCCCGTGAACATAGTAGCGGTACGTGACGGAGAGTTGCTGCTGCTGGTCAGTCCAGGCGTACCTGTACAAGAATGTGTTCTGCTCCTCATGGCCACAGTCGAAACCCGGCTCGGGTGGACCGTCGAGCCTCCGGACCACGATGTCTCCGTGCATGATTCGCTGGCTCATCGTATCCTCCCCGGCCAAAACAGGTGGCAAAGAAATGCCGGGCAGGCCGTGATCTCGACTTGCCCGGCAGAATGCGCGACTCCGCGCTTCTACTTCTTCGCTGCTGCTTCCTCTTCGAGCTTGCGCTGCTTCTTTGCCGCCTCGATCTCATGCACAAGCTGCATGATGCGCCGCCGCTCCGGCGTGTCTTCCGGCGGACGAGACATCTCCTCGAGCACTTCGCGGGTACCTTCAAACGAAAGTGGAGGCGTGCGTCTAAAGCCCATCGAGACCTCCAGTAAACAGAACGGTTCGGAATCGAAATAGAATCTCTCCAACTCTGGAGAGGCAGTCAAGTCGCTCCCACCGAAGAACTTCGCCGCCCGCACCCCATGCGCCAGCGGCGTGATTCGCGTCTCACCGGTGGCTACATCGGCGCGGTCTGCGGCTCGCGCGGCGGCGCCGTATCCGCATCTGCATGCTCGCGGGCGAGGCGCGCGACCAGGCGGCGGCGGCCGGCGCCGGAGATGAAGCCGTGCGCCGTCATCACCGGCGCGACCAGCATGTACGTCAGCCCGCCCTCCAGCGAGCCGAACCGCAGCGACAGGGCCACCGACAGCACGCCGATCCCCGCGTGCATCAGCGTTTCGCGGATGTTGTCGCGCGTCTCGTACCGCTCCAGCTCGTCGAGCCGCAGCGCGTCGCGCCTGCGCCAGGCGTGGCCGTACATCAGTGCGAAGATCAGGAACACCGCCATGTAGCCCCCGCCGAAGATCAGCATCATCGTGACCCCCTGCCGCTCGGCGGTGAAGATGGGGACCACCGTGCCGTCCGCGAGCCGCGCCAGGTTTCCCTGCCCGCCCATCATCTTCCCCACCACCAGCCCGAACACGAACTTCAGCGGATACACGAAGAAGACGATGACGAACAGGAGGATGGCGTTCAGCCACACCGTGGCCGCGTCCTCCAGCCCGTAGCGCCGGAACCAGCGGTACTGGTTCAGCCACACCATGAACAGCAGCGCGAAGCACGCGGCGAAGGTGAAGAAGCCGCGCACCGCCACCATCAGCTGATCGAAGGTGCGCGGCGGCTCCAGCGACACCACCAGCAGGGTGATGGCGAAGCCGAACACCGCGTCGGAAAGCGCCTCCAGCCGCGACACCTCGGTGCCGCGCCAGCGGAACCCGCTGTCGTCGCCGCGCACGGCGTTCTGGACCAGGTGCTGGCGAAGCATCGGCGATTCTTTCGGGGAGGGATGATGCGGGCGGGCGGGACAACAATTGTGCGGGAAGTCGAGGAAACGCAAGAAGATCGGCCGCCACGCAGGACGCCGCGCAGCTCACCGCGCGCCGAAGATGCGCAGGAGCAGGGGGACGAGCATCGGCGCCAGCACCGCCGTCGCCAGCCCCATCAGCCCGATGGCGAGGCCGCTGGTGGCGCCCTCGACCTCGCCCTCCTCCACCGCGCGCGCGGTGCCGATGCCGTGCGCCGCCGAGCCCATCGCCAGCCCCCACGCCGTGTGGCTGCGGACGCCCGCCAGGCGCAGGATGGCCGGGCCGGCCACGGCGCCGAGGACGCCGGTGGAGATCACCAGCACCGCGGTCAGCGGCGGCAGCCCGCCCAGCTTCTGCGCCACGCCCATCGCGATCGGCGTGGTCACCGAGCGCGGGGCCACGGAGAGGACCACCTGCCGCGGCGCGCCCAGCAGCAGCGCCGTCGCCGTCGCGCTCACGATTCCCACCACGCCGCCAACGAGGATGGAGACCAGCATCGCCCGGCCGCGGCGCACGATCTCGCCCACCTGCAGGTAGAGGGGGACGCCGAGCGCGACCACGGCCGGGCCCAGCCAGAAGGAGATGAGCCGCCCGCCGCGATCGTACTCGCCGAACGAGATCCCCAGTCCCCGCAACAGCAGGATCAACGCGCAGATGGCGACGAGCAGCGGGTTCAGCAGCGGATGCCGGAAGCGCGCGTACAGCCGCCGCGCCGCCTCGTACGCGGCGATGGTGATCGCGATCGCGAAGACGGACCAGCCGATGCGCTCAGCCACGCCGCTCCAGCCGCTGCTGCAGGACGCCGACCGCCAGCAGCACCGCCACCATCCCCACCACCCCCGCGGCGGCGAGCGGCAGCCACTCGCGCCGGATCAGCCCGAAGTACACCATCACCCCCACGCCGGGCGGGATGTACAGCAGCGACATGTGGCGGATCAGCAGGTGCGCCGCGGGCCGCACCCACTCGAACGGGAGCCACTTCCGCTGCAGCGAGACGGCGAGCAGCACCATCCCCACCACGCTCCCCGGCAGCGGGAGATGGAGAAGCGCCGAGACCGCGTCGCCCAGGTAGAGGAACGCCAGGAGGATGGCGATCCCCCTGGCGATTTCGAGCATCTTCGTGCGATTGATCATGACCGGCGTTTTCTCCGTGCCACCGAGCCCCCATCCTGACAGCCTCGCGCAGTTTGCGAGGCTTCCCGTAGTTGTTGCTGCGACTTCAGTCGCCGGTGAGAAAGCCAGCCCGCGAACCGTCCATTCAGCCCCTCAGGATGACGTCTGCTTTCCAGTGTCGGTTGCCGACAGCGAGCTCAGCTCGTCCGACAGGGTGCGCGACACACTGGACCAGTCGTAGCGGTCGCGGGCGACGCGGAAGAGCGCTTCCTTGTAGCGCTCGCCGGCCTCCAGCGCCAGCGGCACGTGGTGGACGATGTCGGCCACGGTGTGCGCCGGCGCGGGGTCCAGCTTCATCACCTCGGCCACCTCGGGCGGCAGCACCTCGGCCACCGAGTCGATGCTGGCCTTCATCCCGCCGAAGTAGGTGCCCAGCGGAAACGCGCCGCTGGCCAGCGCCTCCAGGAACACCAGCGGCCCCGCCTCCTTCACCACCGACGGGAAGACCGCCGCGTCGCAGCACGGGAAGAGGTGGCGCAGCTCGCGGTGCGTCAGGTAGCCGGTGAAGATCACCCGGTCCGACCGCACGTTCCGCCGTCCCGCCTCGAAGTACGCGTCCAGCTCGCCGCGCGCCTCCAGGTCTTCCACGAAGCGCGCCACCTTGGTCAGCTCGTGCCCGCCGCCCTCGCCCTCGGGGTCGCCCTCCAGCGCCCGCCCGCGGGCCACGGTCTCGGCGAACAGCGCGCGCTCGCCGTGCTCCAGCGCCCACAGCATGGCCTCCAGCGGCTCGCGCAGGGGGCCGTGGCCGACGAGCAGCAGGCGCATCTCCGGCGCGCGCTCCAGGATCAGCGGCAGCGCGGCCACCACCTCCTGCACGCCCTTGGCGGAGATCAGGCGGCCGACGTAGAGCAGGGTGCGCCCGTGCTCCCAATCCACCGTGTCGAGCTTCTCCTCCAGCCCCGCGTCGGGGGACTTCGACGCGAAGCCGCGGCCGGCGCCGAGCGCCGCCTCCAGCGCCGGGCCGGCCAGGTCGCCCCGCAGCCCGGCGAGCATGGCCGCCGTCTGCTCCGGCGTGCGGCCGCGCGGGACGCCGACCAGCGCGTCGCGCAGCTGCAGGGCCTTCGCCTCGCGGCCGGCGCGGGGCACGGGCTCGAACTGGCTGGTGTCCACCCCCAGGTGCAGGTCCACCATCTTCGCGTCCAGCCCCGGGATGCCGGCGAACACGTCGTGCACCCGCGCGCGCATCTCGTCGCCGTGCACGAAGATGCGGTCCGCAGCCGCGAACGCATCCGTCGCCAGGCGCAGGAAGCGAGCGTCGCGCTTCACCGCGTACTCCAGCGCAGAGCCGTGCGGCATGATGCTGAACGGGATCCCCTCCGCCGCGCACACCCGCTGCGCCACCACCGACATCAGCACCGCGTGGTTGGCGTGGATGGCGGTGACGCCGTTCTCGCGCACGATGCGGGTGAGCGCGCGGACGTTGGTCTCCACGTACGCCTCGATCTCGTCGTCGGGCAGGTCCACCATGGGCACCACGCGCGGGAACTCCTCGTAGCGGTCCCACACGTACACCGGCAGCGTGTCTCCCAGCACCGGCTTGTGCAGGATGCATTGCCCCGCGTATCCGGTCCCATCCGCGCGGTAAAAGGTCTCCACCGTGCCGTCGGGCGCGTAGCGGCGCGCCTCGGTGATGAAGGGGTAGCGATCGGGATGGTTCTCCTGCGCCATCAGGTGCACCGTCTCGCCGTTGCGGCACAGCGACTCGACCACCGAGCGCGTCCACAGGTTGCTTCCGGAGCCTTCGAGCAGGTACCCGTGCAGGATGCAGATCATGCGGATTCGGCGGGTGGGCGGGGGATGCGGCGTGCGCGCGTCCCCGGCTCGCAAGGACGCGGCCAAGCGGCACCGCACCGTCCCATGACGTGGCGACGGCCGCCGGGCACCCTGGCCCGGCGGCCGTCCTTTCGCCAGATGGCGAGACGCGGATCAGGCCTGCGCGCGCGGCTCGTCCCAGGGCTTCAGCACCACCTTGATGCAGCCGTCCTGCTTCTCGCGGAAGGTCTTGTACGCGTTCGGGCCCTCGTCGATCGGCAGCACGTGGGTGATGATGAACGACGGGTCGATCTCGCCCCCCTCGATGCGGCGCAGCAGCGGCTCCATGTAGCGCAGCATGTGCGTCTGGCCGGTCTTGAGGGTGAGCCCCTTGTTCATGAACGCGCCCAGCGGGATCTTGTCGCCCAGCCCCACGTACACGCCGGGCATGGAGATGGTGCCCCCCTTCCGGCAGCACATGATGGCCTCGCGCAGCACGTGCGGGCGGTCGGTCTCCTGCAGCAGCATCACCTTCACCGCGTCCATCATGCTGTCCACGCTGCCGAACGCGTGCGCCTCGGCGCCCACCGCGTCGATGCAGCGGTCGGCGCCGCGGCCGTTCGTCATCTCCTGGATCCTGTCGTAGACGTGCCCCTCGCTCATGTCGATGACGTCGGCGCGGCCGTGCTCCTGCGCCATCCTGAGCCGCTCGGGCACGCGGTCGATGGCGATCACGCGGCCGGCGCCCATCATCCACGCGCTCTGGATGGAGAACTGCCCCACCGGCCCGCATCCCCACACCGCCACCGTCTCGCCCGGCTCGATGTCGGCGTTCTCGGCCGCCATCCACCCGGTGGGAAAGACGTCGGAGAGGAAGAGCACCTGCTCGTCGGGGAGCGAGTTCTCGATCTTCAGGCAGATGACGTTGGCGTGCGGCACGCGAAGAAACTGCGCCTGCCCGCCGGGATACTCGCCGGTGAGCGCCGAGTAGCCGAACAGCCCCGCCGGCGCGTGCCCCATCAGCTTCTGGGCGATCTCGGGCTTGCGGTTGGTGGTGTCGCAGCAGCTCCACAGCCCCTTCTGGCAGAACCAGCAGCTCCCGCAGCAGATGGTGAAGGGGATGACCACGCGGTCGCCGCGCTTCAGGTTGGTGACCGCGCTCCCCACCTCCTCCACGATCCCCATGGGCTCGTGCCCCATGATGTCGCCGGGCTTCATGAAGGGAACGTAGCCGTCGTACAGGTGCAGGTCGCTCCCGCAGATCGCCGTCGAGGTGATGCGGACGATCGCGTCCGTGGGCTCCTCGATCACCGGATCGGGAACGGTCTCGCACCGAATGTCCTGCTTGCCGTGCCAGAGCAGCGCCTTCATCCAGCCACCTCCGCGCATCGTCTTCCGGGTTCACACCGTGCCGGCGGAACTGCCCGCGCGACTGCTCCCGCACGCCTTCCGCCCGCCTGTCTCCGAATCACCTCGTGGTTCGGGGGAGATGGGCCGTCCGGCGCATCTCCCCCGCTTCCGAGCGCTACGAGCGCGTGGCGCTCATCCGCTGCCCGGCCAGGATGTCGAGCGCCGTGACGCCCACCACCGCGCCGATGGCGATGGCCAGGTTGCGGCGGTTGCTGTCCTCGTCGCGCATGGCCGCGCCCAGCGAAGCCAGGTCCACCGCGTCGCCGGCCACGCGCCCCCACAGGAACGGGGCGATGCGGCTTCCCATCAGGATCGACGCGCCCGTGGCGACCTCGCGCAGCCCGTAGGCGCGCACGAGCTTCGCGTGGTCCTCCACCCCCAGCCAGCGGGTGAGCGGGCCGGTGGCGGCGAGCTCGGCCAGCCCCAGCCCGATGCTGAACCAGCCCAGCCCCACCGACAGGCGCTTGGCCCAAACGGGCGTGGCCAGCTCGGGCACCTCGTTGCGGATGCGGTTGACCTCGGTGCGCGGGCGGCCCATGGCGGCGGGCGCGCTGTAGCGCGGGGTTTCCGTCATCGTCGCGTCCATCGTCACCTCCTCGGCGGATCGGTTTACCGTCCAACCCGGGATCCTGCGGCCGGATTTCGGGGCGAACCCCTCTCGCATCCCCCATGCCGCCGGTTCGACAAACCCGTCGCAGCCTATGCGGAAGGAAAATGCGACTGAAGTCGCGGCTACAACTGCACACTGTCCGCCTTCGCGGACATCCCGCGGGGCCCATGGCGGTGCGCCACCGCGCCACCGGCCAGCGGATGCCGGATTCGCGACACGGAGCATGGGATACGTCGCGGATGAAGTCCGCGAAGGCGGACTGCGTGCCTTTGTAGCCGCGACTTCAGTCGCATTTTCGGGGGGGGGGATCTGTATCTCTCGACGAAACGAGCCCCAGCCCGGAAACCAGGGCTGGGGCTCTCGACGTCCGTCCCGCCGTGGCCGTTCAGCCGAGGCGGCGGAGGGCGAGGGTGAGGGTCGATTCGCCGACCTGGGCCTCGCCGCTGTAGTCGGCGTGGTCCATCTCCGCGGTCAGCTCGCGCGCCAGCGTCTGCTCCATGATGAAGTCGCGGTGCGCGTCCACCGCGCGGGCCACCGTCTCGTCCGCGCCCACGATGCCCAGCGCGATGCGCTCCTCCACGCGGAAGCCGGCGTCCTTGCGCATCACCTGAACCTGGCGGATCAGGTCGCGCACCATCCCCTCCTCCACCAGCCAGGGCGGCAGCTCGGTGTCCAGCGCCACCGTCATCGTCTCCCCCGACGCCACGAGAACCCCCTCGCGCGGCTGCGTCTTGCGCTGGAAGACCCGGTGCGGCAGCGGCTCGTGCCAGCCGGGAAGGGCCACGGGCTGCTCCCGGTCGTACATCTCCACCGCCGCAAGCATGTCGTCGGGGCGCATCTCGGCCAGCAGCGCCTTCAGCTCCTTCACCGCCCCCTTCAGCGTCGGCCCGGCCACGCCGAAGTCCAGGGTCAGGAACGGCACCTCCAGCTCCTCCTGGCTGCGGAGCGGCACCACCTCCTTCACGTTCACCTGGTCGGCAATCACCTCGCGCATCCGCTCCACCGCGCCCAGGTCGTCGCCGCTCGCGACCACGTCCATGCGCAGCAGCGGCTGGCGCACCTTCAGCCCGTGCTCGTTGCGCAGCCGGAGCGCCAGGGCGATGGCCTCGCGGGCGACGGCGGTGTCCTTCAGCACGATCTCCGCGCCTTCGTGCACCGGGAAGTCCTTGGGCCACCCCGCGAGATGGACCGACTCCACGTCGGCGACCGACGCGTCGTAGCGCCGCACCACCTTCTGCCAGAGCGCGTCGGTCACGAAGGGGATGACGGGCGCCATGGTCTGCAGCGCCACCCGCAGCGCGCGCAGCAGGCACCAGTACGCGGTGCGCTTGTCCGCGCTGTCCTCGCCGCGCCAGAAGCGGCGCCGGTTCACGCGGATGTACCAGTTCGACAGGTCGTCGATATACAGCTCGAACTCGCGCACCACGGACGGCGTGTCGAACGAGTCGTACGCCGTCGCCACCGCGCGCTTGTAGGCGTTGGTGCGCGCCAGCAGCCAGTGGTCCACCGTCGTCAGCCGCTCGAAGTCGGGGCGGAAGCCGGCCAGGTCCGGCTTGTCGAGCGCCGCGTAGGTGTTGAAGAAGACGAAGGCGTTCCACAGCCCCAGCAGCTGCCGCCGCACCTCGTCGCCCAGGTTGTAGCCGAAGCGCACGCTGCTCCCCACGTTGGCGCGGGCGAACAGGTAGCGCATCACGTCCACCCCCATCTCCTCGGCCGCGTCCTCGAAGGCGATCATGTAGCCCGTCTTCGAGAACTTGCGCCGGTCCTCGCTCACCACCGACTCGTACGACAGCACGCGGTCGTACGGCGCGCGGTCGAGGAGGGTGACGCTCATGTACAGCATGGAGTAGAACCACAGGCGCACCTGCTCGCGCATCTCCGTGATCCACTCCGCCGGATAGAACTTCTGGAAGCGCTCGCGGTCGTCGAAGTACCCCAGGGTGGAGAAGGGGACGATCCCCGCGTCCAGCCACACGTCGCCCACCTCCGTCACCCGCGAGACGGGCTGCGAGCAGCGGGGGCAGGAGATGCGGATCTCGTCCACCCACGGCCGGTGCAGCGAGGGGAGGTCGGCGTCCGGGTTCACCGCCCGCTCCAGCAGCTCCGCCTTGGAGCCGATCACCGTCACCTCCCCGCATTCGGCGCAGGGATAGAAGGGGAGCGGCATCCCGTAGAAGCGCTTCCGGGAGATGTTCCAGTCGCCCATGTTGGTCAGCCAGTCGGCCATGCGCTTGCCCACGTGCTCGGGCTCCCAGCGCACGGCCTCGGCGGCGGCCAGCATCCGCGGACGCACCGAGTCGGAGCGGATGAACCACTCCTCGCTGAGGCGGAACACCGTCTCCGTCTTGCACCGCCAGCAGACCGGATAGCTGTGCGTGTGCGGCTCGGCCTTGAACAGCTTCCCCGCCTCACTCAGCGCGTCCACGATCGGCTGGGCCGCCTCGGCGGTGCTCATCCCCGTCAGCCAGGCGAACCCGTCCACGTAGCGGCCGGACTCGTCGATGGGAAGGATGGTGGGCAGCCCCTCCGTCTTCCCCAGCTCGAAGTCCTCCGCGCCGCACCCGGGCGCGATGTGCACGATCCCCGTCCCCTCGTGCGGGTCCACGTCGCTCCACGCGACGACACGGTGGGGGACGCCGCGCTGGGCGTCGGTGTCGGGGAAGAAGGTCTCGTACTCCAGCCCGACCAGCTCCGCGCCGGGAAAGGTGCGCAGGATGTGCACGTCCTTCGCGCGGACGAAGGGCAGCGCCTCCTCGCCCACCACCAGCACCTCGTCGCTCCCGCCCGCGTGCACCTCGCAGTAGATGGAGGCCGGATTGACGGCGAGGGCGACGTTGGCGGGAAGGGTCCACGGCGTGGTGGTCCAAACCAGCGCGCGGCGGCCGTCCTGCAGCGTGGCCTTGGCGAAGATGGCGGTGTGCGTCAGCTCGCGGTGGCTGCCGGCGGCCTCGTGCTCGCTCAGGCTGGTGCCGCAGCGCGGGCACCAGGTCAGCGGCATGCGCATCCGGTGGATCCAGCCGTTCTCGTGGCAGGTCCGCAGGAAGTGCCAGATCCCCTGGATGTTGGTGTCGGTGTTGGTGAAGTACGAGTTGCTCCAGTCCATCCACTGCCCCAGACGGATGGACTGCCGGGCCTGGATGCCGGCGTACTTGGCCACGCGCTCCTTGCAGCGCCGCACGAACTCGGCGATGCCGTACGCCTCGATGTCGCGCTTGCTGGCGAAGCCCAGCTCCTTCTCCACCTCCACCTCCACCCACAGCCCCTGCGCGTCGAAGCCGTTCTGCCAGTTGCAGACGAAGCCCTGCAGCGCCTTGTAGCGGAGGAAAACGTCCTTCAGCGTGCGCCCCCAGGCGTGGTGCACGCCCATGGGGTTGTTGGCGGTGATGGGGCCGTCCAGGAAGCGGAACACCGGCCCGTGGGCGTTCTTCTCGCGCAGCTGGTCGAAGCACCCGCGCTCCTCCCAGTGGGCGAGAACGCCGTGCTCCAGCGCCACCATGTCGGGCGCGGTCTCCAGCTCTGCGTCCAGCTTCTTCGTCTCGGTCATTCTCTATCCCGGCGCGCTCTCCGCCCGCGCCTCCACAGGGCGGCAAGCGGTTGATTTTCCAATGGGGTGGAACCCGTGATGTTAGCCGTTCCTCATCCTGTTCGCCACCTCGGGCACAGCGGGATCTCACGCGGAGGCGCGGAGACGCGGAGGAGGCTGGGCGTGCACCTCCGCGTCTCCGCGGCTCCGCGTGAGATCTGCCAAGGTCTGGAGACGCAGATGAAGATCGCCTTCGCGTCAACCCCCGCCGCGGCTCGCGGAGATGATGCTTGACGGAAATGGGCGTCGCGAGCACTCTGGACGCATCTTCCTCCATCTTCCCACAGCGCATTCACCGATGACTGCCGACTCCCTCACCGGGCAGCTGCTGGACACCTGGCGCATCCACAACCGCATCAACCTCTACCTGCTCGACGCCATCGCGGGCGACGCGCTGGCCGACGTCGGTGCGACGAAGGGGCGCGGCGTGGGGAAGACGTTCGCGCACGTGCACAACGTGCGGCTGATGTGGCTGAAGTCCGCCGCGCCCGAGCTGCTGGAAGGATTGGAGAAGCTGGGAGATGCCGATGCCGCGCCGGACCGGGCGATGCTGCGCGCCGCGCTCCAGGCGTCCGCATCCGCCATCGAGACGCTGCTGGCGCGGGGATTGGAGGCGGAGAAGATCAAGGGATTCAAGCCGCACCCGGCCGCGTTCCTGGGCTACCTGATCTCCCACGAATCCCACCACCGCGGCCAGATCATGCTCGCGCTGAAGGCGAACGGGCACCTGCCCGACAGGAAGGTGCAGTACGGGATGTGGGAGTGGGGCGTGCGGTGAGGCCGGCATGACGGGTTGCCACGCGGGGCAGCCAGGCACCCTCGTCTTGTCAATTATCCTTTTCGGACTTAATATGCCCGCGCCCCGCTCCTGCCGTACCCCACCGCGCGGCGATCCTGTCCTGTTTCAAGGTGCAAGACACATGAAGAAGCTCAGCCTGTCGGTCGAGAGCCTGGTGGTGGAGTCGTTCACAACCGCGAACGGGCCGAAAGGGGCCGGTACGATCATCGGCCACATCGGTTACACCGGGCGCTGTGACACCGTGAACGCGACGTGCGACGGAGGAAACACCTGCGGAAACGCCACCTGCGGGGGCGTGCTGGAGCAGACCTGCGTCGAAAGCTGCCAGTCGTGCGACGTCTATCACTGCGGCACGCTGGACGGCTACGACTGCACGTACTTCCTCAACTGCATGTCGGACAACGGGCAGTGCCCCACCGGTGCCTCACCGGACGGATGCTGAACGCCCGGCTCACGGCCCCCTGACACGATTCACGCGTGAGCTCGCGCGGCGCCGGCAGGTTGCGGCGCCGCGCGCATTTCCGGTATGGCCCACGCCGTGATCGGCCCACGAAACATTCCCGGCCAAGACTCCACTTGCTATGAGCCAGGTTCACCGTCACGTTCCACCGTTCCGCCGGATTTCGCGCACTGAACGATAAAGGATCAGGATGAACCGCATCGGGCGCAGGGTGGCCATCGTGGAGGGGTGCCGGACGCCGTTCGCCCGGAGCGGCACCGACTTCAAGGACATGACCTCCACCGAGCTGGGGAAGATCGCCGTCCGCGAGCTGATCGCCCGGGCCGAGCTGGACGTGAACGAGATCGACCACGTGATCTTCGGCACGGTGGTGCAGTCGGTGAAGGAGCCCAACATCGCCCGCGAGGTCACGCTGGGCGCCGGGATCCCGCCGTCCGTCCCGTCGTTCACCGTGGGCCGGGCGTGCGCGTCGAGCAACCAGGCCATCACCAGCGGCGCCGAGCAGATCGCGCTGGGGCTGGCCGACGTGGTGATCGCCGGCGGCTCCGAGAGCCTCACCGATATCCCCATCCTCTTCTCGCCCGAGATGCGCAACGCCCTCGTCCGCGCCTCCAAGGCGCGCAGCCTGGGCGAGCGGCTGAAGGCGTTCGCCACCATCCGCCCGAAGAGCCTGATCCCCGTCACCCCCGCCATCGCCGAGCCCACCACCGGGCTGACGATGGGCGAATCGGCGGAGAAGATGGCGCAGGAGAACGGCATCTCCCGCGAGGAGCAGGACAAATGGGCGCTGCGCTCGCACCAGCTTGCCGCCGCGGCCACCGCCGACGGGCGGCTGACGGCGGAGATCGCCGCGGCGTACATCCCCCCGAAGTACGAGAAGGTGGTCACCAGCGACAACGGCATCCGCTCCGACACCTCGCTGGAGAAGCTGGCCTCGCTGAAGCCCGTCTTCGACCGCAGGTACGGCACGGTCACCGCCGGCAACGCCAGCCCGCTGACCGACGGCGGGAGCGCGGTGCTGCTCATGAGCGAGGAGAAGGCGAAGGCGCTGGGATACAAGCCGCTGGGCTACATCCGCAGCTACGCCTACGCCTCGCTCTCGCCCGCCGACCAGCTGCTGCAGGGGCCGGTGTACGCCTGCCCGGTCGCGCTCGACCGCGCGGGGCTGACGATGCAGGACATCGACCTGATGGAGGTGCACGAGGCGTTCGCCGCGCAGGTGCTCTCCAACTTCCAGTGGTTCACCAGCGACAAGATCGCGAAGGAGCGGCTGGGGCGGGACAGGGCGGTGGGGCTGCCGGACGAGGACCGCATCAACGTGATGGGCGGCTCCATCGCCATCGGCCACCCCTTCGGCGCCACCGGCGGGCGCATCACCATCACCCTGCTGAACGAGCTGCGCCGCCGCGGCAAGCAGTTCGGCCTCATCTCCGTCTGCGCGGCCGGGGCGATGGGGTTCGTGATGGTGGTGGAGACTGAGTAGGGGACAGGGGACAGGGACGGAAGAAGGGCTCCCGGCGCGGAATGCGTCGGGAGCCCTTTCTTCTCTGCGTCTCCATGCCTCGCTGGATCTCACGCGGAGACGCGGAGTCGCGGAGGTGCATGGGCCACGACTCCGCGACTCCGCGGCTCCGCGTGAGTTCAGCGGTGCGGAGGATCCGCGAGGATGCCGGATGAATTTGGCGGGCGGTCGAGCGGTCCGGCGAGCCAGACGCGCGCGCCCTCCATCCCCTCCAGCGACTCGGGGAGATGGGGGACGGGGAGATGCTTCCCATCCCCCGTCACCAGCGCCCACCCGCCGCCTTCCCGCGCCAGGACGCCGTCGGTCGCCGCGACGCCGCCCGATGCGCGGACCGCGAAGCGATCGACGCGGAACACGCCGGGCCGCACGGTCGCGCCCCATACGGCGACCTCCAGCCCCGCCATCCGGTCCAGCAGCGGCCGCTCGCCCTCCAGCGTCACCGCACGGCGGCCGCCGTCCATCAGCAGCGCCACCGACGTCCCCGGCTCCGAGCCGACGACCTCGACCATGCCGCGAAGCGAGTCGCCCGCCGCCGCGACGAGCGCGGCGGCGGGCGGAGCCGGCGTCCCCCGCACGCACGCCATGGCGGCGAGCGCGCAGGGGACCAGGACGGCGCGGATCAGCACGCTACTGCAGGCGGGCGACCGCGAGGCGCAGGTCGGTCGGGAGCGTTCCGCCCCCGCTGGCCTCGAGCCGCAGCAGCTGCGCGGCCGTTTGCGTGCCGCTGAACTCGAAGTAGCGCGTGCCGCCGCCGCGCATGGTGGTGGACGCCAGCGGGGCGACCGAGCCGAACGACAGCGGCGTGGGCACCAGCAGGAACGGGCTGGTGTAGGTCGCGGGGAAGTCGGCGTTCAGCCCCGCGTAGATGTCGCGCGTGTTCCAGGTGGGGAGCTGGATGTCGGCGCTCGGCGCCGCCAGCCCGGGATAGTCGTCGGCGTACAGCGACAGCCCCCACCCGCCCACCAGCTGGCCGATGGACACACCGGCGCGCCCGCTCAGGTTGGTGACCCCCGAGGTGGTCGAGTTGGTGAGCGCCGTCAGGAACGCGGCGTCCGACGCACCGTACCGGTCGATGGAGTAGCGCACCAGCGACCACGAGAACGCGTAGAAGAGCGACTGCGTGTCGTTCGGCGAGGGGCCGAACGGCGAGTAGAAGCGCCCGTTCTGGCCCACCAGGTAGTTGGCCAGCGTGGAGAAGTGCCGCTGCATGATCACCGCAGGGCGGCGCGTGTTGGCGTTGCACGCGGCGGTGGTCGGACGCGCGTCGCAGTACAGGTTGATGGGGTTCGCGGCGCTGCCGTACCCCGTGTTGCCCTTCCACGCCACGTTGTCGACCGCGTTGCGCATCCACAGCTCCTCGCTGTGCCGCGCGGTGCCCTCCTCCAGCCAGCTCGCCTCGAACGCCGGGGCGTTGTTGGCCACGCGGGCCGCCATCGAGGCCACGTGCTTGCTCTCGTGGATGAAGGTGCTGCGGATGGTGCGGTACCAGTAGTCCGGCGTGCCCACGGTGCCGAAGCCCGTGCCGTTGATGGTGGGCTGGTAGGCGTAGAAGTACTCGCCGAAGTTGCTGGCGCCGAAGCTGGCGGTGGCGCCGCTGGCATCCAGCCCGGTGTAGGGGCCGCCGGCCGCGCGCGGAGCGGTAGTGGTGTCGTTGTTGGGGAACTGGTCGCAGCTCACCACGAACCCGGCCACGCCGCTGAACGAGTTGTTGATGCGGGGCGTGAACAGCGCGATCTCGATCCCGTTGTTGTCGGTCTCGGCGTCGCGGCGCAGGATGTCGCCGAAGTTGTTGCGGATGATCGGCTCCATGTCGGCGTTGAACTGGTCGCCGATCTGCTGGTAGTACGCCGCCATCGAGGCGTTGTCGGAGAAGCGCAGCCCCGCGGGGGTGGCGTCGTCCTCGTAGATGGCCAGCTTGCCGTTGAAGTACACGCGGGTGGCGTTCACCACGTAGAAGCTGCTGCAGATGGTCTGCCCCGCCGGCGGCGAGATGTTCGACACGCGGAACTGGCGCGTGGACGGCGGGTCGCCGTACACCACGTCACGGTTGAGCCGCATTCCGCGCGGCGCCCGGCCGCGGGGGAACTGCGCGCGGCCCAGCTCGTAGGCGGCGCGGTTCTTCTCCAGCAGGTCGTAGTGCCGCTCGTCGGCCACCTTCTGCCGCGCCGCCTCCATCGCGTCGTCCAGCGACAGCCGCGCGGGCGCCAGCTGCTCGGGCGCGCGCACGGCGGCCGGCGCCGCGGCCGCCGGCGCGTCGCCGTCGGCCGAGAACTGGAACGGCGCGTTCGACGAGGGCGACGCGTTCACGCTGAACACCGTCACCACGTAGCGCGCGGCCGTGCCCGTGGCCGCCAGCTCGTTGCACTGCGACTCGGACGAGCTGGTCAGGACCACCGCCTCGCCCACGCCCAGCGTGCGCTGCGCCACCTGCAGCGGGTGCGTCCGGTCGGCGCCGCGCATCCCGTTGGCCGTGACGTTCACCGCCACGTTGCCGCTGGCCGTGCAGGGCACGGTCACCTGCAGCGAGGTCGCGTCGCCGCCCGTCACCGAGGCCGCGCGCCCGCCGATGCTGACGGTGTTGCTGCCCGGCGTGGCGTTGAAGTTGATCCCCGTGAGCGTGGCCGTGGCGCCCGGCACCAGCGGCGAGGGCGACACCGAGGTCACCTGCGGCGCCGCCGACGCCAGCGTGCCCGGCTGCGTCTCGGTGGCCACGTACAGCGTGAAGCTGAAGGTGGTCACGCTGAGCGGCATGCTCAGCTGCCAGGGCTTGGAGGCCGAGACCTCGGCGGTGGCCAGGATGCCGTCGGCGCCCAGCTCGCCCTGGTCCACGCCGCCCACCGCGCCGCCGTACTGGAAGTAGTCCTGCCCGGTGCTGGTGAAGGTGCCCTGCCCCGTGGCGTTGGCCACGGTGATCTCGCCCTCGCCCGCGGTGGCGGTGGGGGCGCTGGCGAAGAACACCTGCACGCCGCTGGCGTGGCGCGTGCTCCCGTCGGCCGTGCCCAGGGCCAGCGTGGACAGGTTCTGCACCGTCATGTTGAACGAGAACACCGACGTGCCCGTGTTGTAGGCCACGCCCGACGAGGCCAGGCGCACGTAGGTGCCCTGGCCGCCCAGCACGTGCGCGCTGGCGCGGAAGCCGTTGGCCGTGGGAGTCAGCGCCAGCGGGTCGCAGGTGACCGACGCCCGGGCCACGCTGGCCGTGCAGCGCAGCGCCGCCACGGCGTTGCGGGGCAGGTCGATGGGGCGGTCGACGGGCGACGCCGGGGTGCCGGCCCGGTCGCCGCAGGCGGCCAGCAGCGGAAGCACGGCAAGCGCGGCCGCCGCGAAACGCGTGGAAATTCGTCGGTGCATGCGGGGGTCCCGTGGACAGAAACGTGTGGGCGCGCGCGGGAAGGCTCCGGCGTGCGATTGCCGACAGGCGGCGGGACAGCGATGTGGGGATGGGGGAGATCTTCCGGCGGACGTGAGGGCCGGAGCGAAGGAAAATACACGACTTCGGGAAGATCACAACCTCCCGCCCGTCACAGATGTTCCCGAGCGAGACCAGAAGGCCAATGCATTTGCACCGCCGGACGGGTTCGCGCCGGAGAAGCGGAGCGACGGAGGCTTCCCGCGTCTCCCCGCCTCGCTGGATCTCACGCGGAGACGCGGAGGAGCGGAGGTGCCGGGGCAGCATCTCCGCGTCTCCGCGGCTCCGCGTGAGACCTGCGGGGCGGCGGTGGCGCGCGGATCGCTACATCGACGACAGTCACGGCCGGGGTGCTAGGGGCGATCAGAAATCGAGGAGGAGCATGGCGCGGGATGCGTGGGAGTATCGCGGGCGCTGGGCGCTGGTGACCGGCGCGTCGTCCGGCATCGGCAAGGCGTTCGCGCGCGAGCTGGCGCGGCGCGGGATGCACGTGGCGCTGGCCGCGCGCCGCGAGGACCGCCTGCGCGCGCTGGCGGACGAGCTCGCGTCCGCGCACCGCATTCGCACGCTGGTGCTCCCCGCCGACCTGGGCGAGCCCGGTGCCGCGGGCGAGCTCTGGCGCCAGGCGGCGGAGGGGCGAGACATCCACCTGCTGGTGAACAACGCCGGCTTCGGGCTGAAGGGCGCCTTCCACGAGCTGCCGCTGGAGCGCCAGTCGGAGATGGTACGCGTGAACTGCATCGCCCCCATGGAGCTGGCGCACCACGCGCTGAACCGGATGCGCGGCCGCGGCGGAGGGATCGTCAACGTCGCGTCCGTCGCTGGCGCGCAGCCCATCCCCCTGATCGCCACCTACGCCGCGTCCAAGGCGTTCCTCATCTCCCTCTCCGAAGCCCTCGCCATCGAGTCGCGCGAGGCCGGCGTCCGCGTGGTGACGGTGAACCCGGGCCCGGTGAAGACCGGCTTCCAGGCCGTCGCCGGGACCGAGGTGCGCGACCGGGCGCCTGGCATCCGCACCCCGGAACAAATTGTGGACGCCGCGCTCCACGCGCTGGAGACCGGGCGGATGACCGTCACCCCCGGCCTCGTCAACCGCCTTGCCGTCGCCGCCGTCCGCGTGGCCCCGCGCGGCCTCGCCATCCGCGCCGCGAAGGCGGTGATGCGGCGCCTGCGGTGAACGCGGTTCCGGTGGCGGTGCGGGGGCGATCGGAGCTGGGCTCGCTTTCAGATGTTCCCCATCCACCGGACCCATCCGATCCCCCGCCGCGGCGCTGGCGCGCGGCGGGGGACGGTTTTATATTGGCCGAAATTCAGCCGCACTCCGCCTGCCCGCATCACCCTCCCACAGAGACCGTCCGCCATGCCCGCCTGGGATTCGAACGCCTATCTCCGCCGCCTCCACCGCGCTACGCTCCGCGCCGTGCTCCTCTGCCTGGCGGCCGTGCCGGCCTGGCTCCTGCTCGGCGCCTGGCTCGGCGACCACGACGTCTGGATCGTCGGCGGGGTCATCGCCGGCATCTTCGTGCTGTACGCCGCGTGGCACCTGCCGGCGCTGCTGGACCCGCGCCGCCACGCCAGCTTCCGCGCCCTGGCCGCATACGGCGACCCCGAGCAGGTGGCGCAGGCGCTGGCGGTGGAGATCGCGCGCGGCGGGCAGACCGTGCTGGGCGTGACGGTGGGCAGGGAGTGGATGCTGATCCCGTCGTTCGCGCGGCTGGACGCCGTGCGCCCCGCGGACGTGATGTGGACGTACCCCAAGGTCACCACCACGCGCTACTACGGCGTGATCCCCGTGAACCGGCGGCACGACGCCATCATCGTCACCCGCGGCCGCCAGTACACGGTGAACGGGAAGGAGAAGACGGTGCACGAGCTGATCCGGACCGTCCACCACGCGGCGCCGTGGGCGCACGTGGGGTACACCGACCGCCTGAGCGTGCTGTTCGAGCGCCGGAACCGCGAGACCACCTTCGGCTACGTGGACTCGCGCCGCGAGCAGATGCTGGCCGGCGGCTGACGGCCCCCGCGACGAGTCGGGAAAGGTGCTTGACCGATCCCGCGGCCGCCGTTATCATCCCTCCGCGCCTTCACCGGCGCCGCGGCGAGTTCTGGCGATTGCTCCGCGTTACAAATGTGCTAAACCGCTCGGGGGGTCCCCGGCGGTCGCATCCGCCGGGGACCCCTTTTGACATTCCACAGATCCGGCCCGCGGCGGTTGCGCGGGCGGTGCGGGCGCTTTGAACAGCGACAGCTTGGCGGGCCCGCGCCGGCAACGGATCACCGCCTAAAGCGTCGTCCGGGTCCCCCTCGCCCTTCGCGACGGGGGACCCTTTCTTCGTTCCGGCACCGGCCGGACGCCAACACCCGAGCCCCGAAACGAGAGACCATGAGCACCGTCCTCGACCCCACGCGCGCCCCGGCCACCGTGGCGTACACGTTCACCAGCGAGTCGGTCAGCGAAGGCCACCCCGACAAGGTGTGCGACACCATCGCCGACTCGATCCTCGACGCGCACCTGGCCGCCGACCCGGCCAGCCGGGTGGCCTGCGAGGTGCTGTGCAAGGAGAACAACGTGGTGCTCGCGGGCGAGATCACCTCGAACCACGGCGTGAACTACGACGAGCTGGTGCGCGAGGTGGTGCGCGAGATCGGGTACGTGGACGCCGACCAGGTGTTCCGCCCCGACAACCTGAACGTGCACATCTTCCTCTCGCGCCAGGCGGCCGAGATCGCGCAGGGGGTGGACGCCGACACCAGCCTGTCGGGCGAGCAGGGCGCGGGCGACCAGGGGATCATGTTCGGCTACGCGACCGACGAGACGCCGGAGCTGATGCCGCTGCCGATCCTCCTCGCCCACCGGCTGGCGCGCTCGCTGGCCACGCACCGCAAGAACGGCGCGGTCGGCTGGCTGCGGCCGGACAGCAAGACGCAGGTCTCGGTGCGCTACGAGAACGGCGCGCCGGTGGCGGTGACCGACGTGCTGGTGAGCACGCAGCACTCGGCCGACGCCGACCGCGAGGCCATCCGCCAGTTCGTGGCGCTGAACGTGGTTCCCGAGGCGCTGGGGCAGTGGTACCACGACGACATCGCGCTGATGGTGAACCCCACCGGCAGCTTCGTGCAGGGCGGCCCCAGCGCCGACGCCGGCGTGACCGGGCGCAAGATCATCGTGGACAGCTACGGCGGGATGGGGCGCCACGGCGGCGGCGCGTTCAGCGGCAAGGACCCCAGCAAGGTGGACCGCTCGGGCGCGTACTTCTGCCGCTTCGTGGCGCGGCAGGTGGTGAAGGCGGGGCTGGCCAGGCGCGCCGAGGTGCAGGTGGCGTACGCGATCGGCGTGGCGCAGCCGGTGTCGGTGAAGGTGGACACCTTCGGCACGGGCGACGAGCGCGCGGCGGCCGAGTACGTGCGCCAGAACTTCGACTTCCGCCCGGGCGCCATCGTGGAGCGGCTGAACCTGCTCCGCCCGATCTACCGCCTGACCACGAACTACGGCCACTTCGGCAAGCCGGAGCTGCCCTGGGAGGAGTAGGACCGGGCGATCATCGATCCGCCTGGCTTCAGCAGTTCACCCGGCCCTCTCCGAACGAGAGGGCCGGGTATTTTCTATCTGAATGGAGCTTGGGATTCAGGACTTCACCGCGACCTCTTCATCTCCGCGTCTCCCAACGATGATTTCAACGATGTAGCGGCCGGCACCGGCTTAGTAGACCCGGTAATTCCCGCGGCTGAGAAAGATCCCGTGCCCCGTGCGGTTGCTGCACGTCAGCCCCGCGATCTGCGACAGGCAGGTGAACGGGCCGGCGCGCCAGCTCTGCCCGTACTGCAGCGCGGGTCCCTGTCCCAGCACGGTGTCGCCGTGGCACACCCAGTACGGGCGGCCGGACGCGCTCATCCCCAGCGCGTCGCCGTAGTCCAGGTCGCAGCTGCGCGGGTGCGATGGGCCGCGCCAGTTCTTCTCGCCGATGTCGCACCTCAGCTCCCACGTGCCCGAGTTGTCGTCCGCCGCGCAGCCGATGTTGCCGGTGGGCGTGTGGAACGCGCGGTAGCTGGCGTGCGGCGGCGTGGACCGCGCGAGCGGCGCGGCCAGCGTCAGGACGATGGCGATCAGTGGGCGGATCATGGTGCGGCTCCGGAGGCGGGGTGATGAAGTCGAACGGCTAGATTCTAATCTCCATCCACGGAAATCCAACAGAAAGGTGGCGATGGGACTCTTGAATGCATCGCCTCCGCTCTGGCGTGAGCGGCGTTCAACGGTGACGTTGCAGGCGTGGGCCGGTCCGCATCTTCCCCGATCTCCATCTCTCCCATGCCGTTCACGCAGACGCCGCCCTCGCTCGGCAACCAGTACGACGCAGACCTGGCGCTGCGCTCGCTCCTCGCGCGCGTGCTGCCGGCGGAGGTGCTCGCGGAGGTCGAGCCGGGGCTGCGGGAGATGGGACGCCTTTCCGCCGAGCTCTACCCGGCGCAGCTGGCCGACCTGCCGAACGAGCCGCGGCTGGTGCAGTGGGACGCGTGGGGGAACCGCACCGACCGCATCGAGCTGACGCCGCTCTGGTGCACGGCCGAGCGCATCGCGGCGGAGCACGGGGTGGTCGCGGCGGCGTACGACCCGGCGCACGGCCCGTTCGCGCGGGTGCACCAGTTCGCGCTGGCGTACCTCTTCACCCCGTCCACCGACATCTACTCCTGCCCGCTGGCGATGACCGATGGCGCCGCCCGCGCGCTCCTCGCCTCCGGCAACGACGGGCTGACGCGGCGCGCGGTGCCGCACCTCGTCTCCCGCGACCCCGCGACGTTCTGGACCAGCGGGCAGTGGATGACGGAAACGGCGGGCGGCTCGGACGTCGGCAACTCGGAGACGGTGGCGCGGCGGGGGGATGACGGGCGCTGGCGGCTGCACGGGCGCAAGTGGTTCACCTCGGCCGCCACGTCGCAGATGGCGCTGACGCTCGCGCGGCCCGAGGGCAACGCGCCCGGCGGCCGCGGGTTGGCGCTGTTCTACCTGGAGACGCGGGGGGATGACGGGCGATTGAACGGCATCCGCATCGACCGGCTGAAGGACAAGCTGGGGACGCGCAAGCTGCCGACCGCGGAGCTGACGCTGGACGGCGCCGTCGCCACGCCCGTGCGCGGCTTGGACGGCGGCGTGCGCAGCATCGCCCCGATGCTGAACGTGACGCGCACCTGGAACGCGGTGAGCGCGGCGGCGCTGATGCGGCGCGGCGTGGCGCTGGCCCGGGCATACGCGCCGCTGCGGCGGGCGTTCGGCGAGCCGCTCTCAGAGCTGCCGCTGCACCTGGACACGCTCGCCGGCGCGCAGGCGGAATTCGAGGGCGCGCTGCACCTCACCTTCCGCGTGGTCGGGCTGCTCGGCCGCGCCGAGGCGGGGGCGCTGGACGACGCGGGGCGCGCGCTGCTGCGCATCCTCACCCCCATCGCCAAGCTGGCCACCGCGCGCCAGTCGGTCGCCGTCGCCAGCGAGGTGGTGGAGTCGTTCGGCGGCGCGGGGTACGTGGAAGACACGGGGATCCCGTCGCTCCTCCGCGACGCGCAGGTGCTGGCGATCTGGGAGGGGACGACGAACGTGCTCGCGCTGGACACGCTGCGCGCGCTGAACGACGCCGGCGGGCTGGACCCGGTCGTGGCCGAGGTCGCGCGGTGCGCGGCGGAGGTGCGCGACGCGTCGCTGGGCGCCCCCACGCGCGCCGCCCTCCGGGCGACCGAGCACGCGGCGGAGTGGATGCGCCACGCCACGCGCGCGGGCGAGCCGGCCGTTCAGGCGGGCGCGCGCCGCTTCGCGATGACGCTGGGGCGCGCACTGGAGACGGCGCTGCTGGCGGCCCACGCGCAGTGGGCGCTGGACCGCGGCGACGCCCGCCCCGCCGCCGCCGCGCGCCGCCTGGCCGCCAACGGCATCGACCTGCTCGCCGCGGTCGACGCGGACGACTCGCGGCTGCTGGTCCACGAGCGAGCGCCCGAATCCGCATCGGCCGCCGAAGCCGCTTCCGGGGCGGCCCAGCTCATCGCCTGAGCGACGGGAGATCCATGGAACCGCACGGAAAACGGATACGGCCGCTGCCGTCGCCGCGCCACTTCATGCGGCGCTTCGCCCGCAACGCGGCGGTCGTGTTCGGCGTGGTGTTCCTGGCGCTGAGCATCGGCGCGGTGGGGTACCACGCCACCGACGGGCTGGACTGGCTGGACGCGTATCTCAACGCGGCGATGATCCTCACCGGGATGGGCCCGCTCGCGCCCTTCCGCAGCTCCGCCGCCAAGGTGTTCGGGATCTTCTACTCCGTCTTCAGCGGCGTCGTCTTCCTCTCCATGATCGCGGTTCTCCTGGGCCCGCTGGCGCAGCGCTTCCTCCACCGCTTCCACCTGGAGCTGTACGAGGACGAGCCGGCGCCGAAGCCGTCGTCCTCCTCGTCATCTCCCCTCGCCTGAATCTCATCGGGACACGGATGCCCCTCTCAAGCAGCTGGTGAGTCCGCGACGTCCCAATCTGTACCATCCATGCCACAAAACAGCGAATCGCCCGCTCGTTAAGCGATGCGACGAAGTGCTGCTTCGCCGCAAATCCATGTTCTTTTCCCGAAATCGCTTAGGGCCGCGGTCCGGAACGGCGCGGAGGGGGCCGGAAACACGCAAAACCGCGCGGTCCGCGGCCGGTACGGATCCTGATTTCTGGTGGGCCGTCGCCGGCGAACGGCGGCGGCGCGCGGCCTCATCTGTCAGGCCGCGCGGATGCGGCATGCTGCCGCGATGATCGCGGGCGCATGGCGCCCGGATTCACCCAACGCGAAAGCGCGAAAGGATATCGTACCATGAAGAAGCTCAGCCTGAACCTCGACGAGCTGCAGGTGGAATCGTTCAGCACCCGCGGCGGCGTGAAGCCGCGCGGCACCGTGAACGCCAACGCGGCGACCGTCGACGAGTATACCTGCTGGTCCTGCGTGGACCCCGGCTGCACCACGTCGCAGCAGCCCTACACGGGGATGGGCGCGGGATGCTCGGAGTATGCCTCGTGCCTGGACGGTTGCGGCGGCGGCGGCAGCTACTTCAGCCGCGGCGACACTTGCGGCGACCCCACCGAATACAACACCTGCACGCAGGACTACAAGCACTGCGGCTACTGATCCGATCGCACCATCCCTGAACGCGAAGGGCCGCGGCTCCACACGAGCCGCGGCCCTTCGCGCGTCCGCCATCCCGCGCTTCAGCGGTACAGGTCCGCGCGCGACCAGGGGACGGAGGCGCGGCCGCCGTCCAGCTTCGCGAGCAGCGCCTGGTTCAGCGTCAGGTGCCCGGCCGCGAACTGCCACGCCGCCACGCCCATGTGGATGCGCCGCAGGCGGTACTTCGGCTCGCCCTCCAGCCGGACGACCTCGTCGCGGTTCGCCTCCAGGTTGCGCGTCCAGCACTGCAGCGTGCGGGCGTAGTGCTCGCGCAGGTTCTCCACGTCGCGCACCTCGAATCCCGCGCGCTCGGCGGGGAGGTTGGCCTCGCTGACGGAAACCAGGTCGCCGGTGGGAAAGATGTAGCGGCGGCGGAACTCGGCGCTTCCCACCAGCTTTTCGGTGAGCGCCTTCTCCGCCGCCAGCCGCACGCTGCGCCCCGGGCTCACCCGCCCGCCGATCCCGTGGTTCAGGAAGAGCCCGCCCGGCTTCATCAGCCCGAAGATGCGGGCGAAGTACTGGGGGAGACGCGGCCCGCCCACGTGCTCGAACATCCCCACGCTGGCGACCCTGTCGAACGGCTCCTCGCGCAGGTCGCGGTAGTCCTGGATGCGGATCTCCACGCGGTCCCTCACCCCGGCCTCGGCCACGCGCCGGACGGCCAGGTCGTGCTGCGCCTGGCTGAGCGTGACCCCCAGCGCGCGCACGCCGAAGCGCTCCGCCGCGTAGATCACCAGCCCGCCCCACCCGCAGCCGATGTCCAGAAGCCGGTGGCCCGGCCGCAGCCGCAGCTTGCGGCAGATGTGCTCCAGCTTCAGCTCCTGGGCGGCGTCCAGGTCCTCCGCGCCGGTGGCGAAGTACGCGCAGGAGTACAGCATCCGCCGGCCCAGGAAGAGCCGGTAGATGTCGTTCCCGGCATCGTAGTGGTAGCGGATCCCCTTCAGGTCCCACTCGCGGCTCCCCTCCGCCGCGCCGAGCCGCGCGCGCCCGACCGCGCCCCCCGCGAAGCCGTCCTTCGGCAGCGCGCGCCAGAGCCGCGCGATCTCCCGCACGTCGCGCGCGGAGCGGATGTTCTCCCGGTACGCCTGGATCCCCGGCGCCGCGGTCCACACGTCGCCCTCGATCTCGAAATCCCCCCGCCCGTACGCCTCGCCCAGCGAAAGGGCCAGCGGAATGCGGAACATCCGCCGCAGCGCCCCCGGCCGGGCGACCGCCAGCGTGAACCCCGGCTCGCCGTCCGCCGGAAGCACCGTCCCCTCCCACAGTCGTACGTCGAACGGACGGGGGACGGGAAAGAGCCGGCGCAGGAACGCGGCGGCCGCGCGGACGGCGGAATCAGCGGGCCCGGAGCGGCGGGACGTCGGCGAGGCGGCGGTCAGCATCGGCGTCGGGGGACGGGGGGAGATCCGGAGCCTCGAAGGTGGCGAAAATGCGACTGAAGTCGCGGCTACAACGGCACGCAGTCCGCCTTCGCGCCGCCTTCGCGGACTTCATCGGCGCCGGGAGCGCAGCGTCGCGGCCCGCACCCATGGTGAGGGAGCTACCTCTCCCGGTACGGGAGAGGTGGACGGCCTCGGCCGGCCGGAGAGGGCGCGAGGCCGGAGGCGCACTCAGCACTCAGCACTCAGCACTCAGCACTCAGCACTCAGCACTCAGCACTCAGCACTTCTTTCCATCAACCCGGATTCTCCAGCACCACCCGGTACGCCTGGTTGCGCTCGCTGCGGTGGCCCTCGGCGGCGCCCCAGAGGTAGAGCTGGAACTTGCGGTACAGCTCCTTCCCCCAGCGCCGCTCGATCTCCTCGCGGGCGCGGTCCAGGTTCGTGGCCCAGTGCCGCAGCGTCAGCGCGTAGCTGTGATTGTCGTCCCACACGCCGCGCAGGCGGAAGGGCGAGCGCGCCACCTCGGCCAGGTACTCGTGCAGGCACATGAGCGAGCCGTTTCCAGGGTAGATGTACTTCACCAGGAAGGCCACCTGCCCGTGCTTCTTCCGCGTGGCGCTGGCGTCCAGGTAGATCCTGCCGCCGGGCTTCAGCAGCTCGCCGTACTTCTTCAGCGTGGCGCGGTAGTCCGGCAGGTGCTCCGTCACCCCGAGGTTCACGATGGCGTCGTAGCGCTCCGCGGGCTGGTGGCGGAACAGGTGCTCCAGCCGCACCTCGCACGGCAGCGTCTCCCGGTCGATCAGCGCGCGCAGGAAGCGCTCGGACTGGCGGGAGATGGTGAGCGAGGTGACGCGGACGCCGTGCTGCCCCGCGTGCTCGGTGAAGGCGCCCCACCCCCCGCCGATGTCCAGCACGCGGTCACCCGGCTTCGCGCCCACGGCGTCCAGCGCGAAGTCCAGCTTGCGCGTGATCGCGTCTTCCAGCGGCTCGTCGTCGCGCTCGAAGATCGCCTGCGAGTAGCAGCGGTGGCGGCGGTCCAGCCAGAGGAGGTAGAAGTCCTGGTCGTAGTCGTAGTGCTCGGCGATCCAGCTCTCGTCGGCCTTCACCCGGCCCTTGAGCAGCGGCTGCACGAAGCGCCAGGCGAACTGCAGCGGATGGCGGTCGGAGAAGAAGTCGCGGACGTCGATGGCGGACAGGAAGTCGCCCTCCAGGTCGATGTCGCCGTTGAGGTAGCCGGCGGTGACGGCGAGCAGGTCCAGGCTTCCCAGCGCGGACGCGCCCTTGCCGTTGTTGGCCACGAGGGTGAAGCGCGGCTCGCCCGGCCCGAAGCGCTCCAGCCGCCCGTTGGAGCGGACGGCGAAGGGAACGGCCTCGCGGCCGGAGAAGAAGGTGCGGTAGCGGGTGCCGAGTGCCGTGACGGCGCGATCGAACTCCGTGCTCATCGTTCCTCGCGGGCGGAGGGGGCGACGATTGCCGGGCGGCGCCATCCGGGCCGCCGCTGGAGTTGACTTGGTGGGACCCGAAAGCTCGCGAGGCCCGCCGTGCGCGGCAAGAGGAAGCGGCGCGCCCGCCCCTGGACGCGCCGCCGCATCGATCACACCACCCCGGGCAAGGACGCTGATCCGCCCCCTGTCCCCTGTCCCTTTCCCCTGTCGCCTAATTCCGCGTCGCCGGCGCCGCGGTGGTGCGCGTCCAGATCACGATCACCCCGCACATGGCCCTGGATCCGCCCCACTGCGCGGGCACGTTCCCCATGTAAAGCTCCACCCCCTCGATGTCCGCGGGAAAGAACTCGGTGTCCACGGGGCCGTCGGGACGGTAGGGAAAGCCGTCGACGAAGTAGATCGGCGCGCAGTCGCCCCCGTTGCTCATGGCCACCGCGCGCGCGTTGCGCACCGTGTTCCCCTCGGGCCCCGGGCTCACGCGGACACCGGGCATGCCGCGGAAGATGTCGGAGAACACCAGCGCGTTGCGCTCCTCGATCTGCGCGCGGGTGATGAAGCGGCCCACGGTGGAGTTCTGCGCCCGGCGGTAGAACTCCTCGACGCGCGGGTCCCGCGACCGCTCGCGCGCCGCCGCCGTGATGCCGGGAAGGGACACGGCGATCGGCTCCATCAGCACCAGCGCGTCGCGCTCCTCGCCGGGGGCCAGCTGCAGCAGCACCGCCCGGGGGATGCGGCCGATCAGCGTAACGCTGGCGCGGTGCGTCCCCGCGCCCAGCCCGGCGACGCGGAGCTCCCCGCGCGCGTCCGTGACCCCGCGGACGCGGTTGTCGACGGACACCTGCACGCCCGGAAGCGCCTGCTGCGTCTCCGCCGCGAACACGCTGAAGGTGACGGCGCTCTGCTGCGCCGCCGCGGCCTTGGCCGCGGCGAAGCAGGCAAGCGCGGCCAGAAGGGCGGGGCGGACGGGATTCGTGCGGCGCATCGGATGACCGGGGTGCGGGTAACCGGGACACATCCTACCACATCATACGTCAGGGATTCAACGGGATCCGCGCGAACACGTGAAGGTGACGGTGCCCTGCAGCGCGGCCGCAGGCGCCGCCGCGACCATCGTCACGGCCAGCGCGGCGAGGACGCGGAGCGTGGGATGGGGGGATCGTCATGGCGGAAAGCATCGGGAGGAGGATGCCGCGCGTTGACCGCATCCCCAATATCATGCGCCGCCTCCGATGGCGCGAGACGCAGAATGTCGCGAACGCCGCCGGGGCGCGCGCCGGAGGGGCGCGGTTGCTCCGCCACCCGGCGGGCGGTAACTTTCAGCGTTTTTCCGAGCCACAGGCGCGGAACGGTCCATGCGGTCCGGAGCACGGCTTCGGACCCGTCCCGCGTCTCCGCTGCCTACCTTGCGTTCGATCCGTGGGCGGCCACCGTTCGCCGCCCGGGAGATGGAGATATGAGCACCCAGGCGCCCGGCGTTCCCGCCGGCGGCTACGCGCCGCGCGGCAAGGACAACGGGATCGTCAAGAGCAAGGGCACGGTGAACCTTCCGCGCCCCGACGGCCACGAGCCGGTGAGCCACCGCGCGCGCAAGCCCGAGTGGCTGAAGGTGCGTGCCCCCGGCGGCACCAACTACCTGCGGCTGAAGGGGCTGATGCGCTCGCAGGGGCTGCACACCGTGTGCGAGGAGGCGCACTGCCCCAACATCGGCGAGTGCTGGGAGAGCGGCACCGCCACCTTCATGATCCTGGGCGACGTGTGCACCCGCGCCTGCAAGTACTGCGCGGTCGCCCACGGCATGCCCGCCGAGCTGGACTGGGACGAGCCCCGCCGCGTGGCCGACTCGGTGGCGGCCATGGGGCTGGAGCACGCGGTGATCACCTCGGTGAACCGCGACGAGCTCTCCGACGGCGGCGCGGCCATCTACGCCGAGACCATCCGCCAGATCCACGAGCGCGTCCCCGGCTGCACCGTGGAGGTGCTCATCCCCGACTTCAAGGGGAACGAGGAGGCGCTGCGCACGGTGGTCGAGGCCGGTCCCGAGATCCTGGCCCACAACATCGACACCGTGGAGCGGCTTTCGCGCTGGATCCGCCCCGGCGGGCGCTACTGGCGCTCCATCTCGCTGCTGGGCGCGGTGAAGCGCATGAACCCGCGGCAGCTGACCAAGAGCGCCATCATCCTGGGGATGGGCGAGACCCCCGACGAGGTGCGCCGCTCCATGCGGGACCTGCGCGACGCCTCGGTCGACATCCTCACGATGGGGCAGTACCTGCGCCCCAGCGAGCACCACGTGCCGCTGGACCGCTGGGTTACCCCCGACGAGTTCCGCTCGTGGAAGGACGTGGGCGAGCGCGAGCTGGGCTTCGGGCACGTGGAGAGCGGGCCGCTGGTGCGCTCGTCGTACCACGCCAAGGAGCAGGCGCGCACCATCGACCCCGACGGCCCCGGCCGGATCACCGAGATCCTCGAGGCCGACGTGGGCGCCGAGGTGCGCATCGACGCCGCCGAGGCCGCGATCCGCGCCTCGCTGGTGGCGCCGCCCGCGCCGCGGCTGGTGCAGCTCGGGAGCCTGTAGGCGGTGGGCCCCGGGGGCGGCGGGGGGCCGAATGACACGGCGGGGCAGCTCCAGGCCGTCCAGGAGCTGCTGCGGCGCCGGCGCGAGGAAGCGCCGGGCGGGAACCACAACGGCGACAGCGGGCGCGGCGGAGAGGCCGGCGACGAGGAGCATTCATCGTCCACGGCTTCCGGAGAGGCAGACATGCCGACTCTCGACACACCCGGCGCACCGCCGCGGCCGTACGGCCGCCTGACGCCGCGCCAGTACCTGGTGCGCGAGCGCGCGGCCGAGCAGCGGAGCGAGTTCTTCGACGGCGAGATCGTGGCCATGGCCGGCGCATCGCCGCGCCATGCCGCGATCGCGCAGAACATCGGCTCGCACCTGTACTTCCGCCTGCCGGGCGGGTGCCGCGTGTACCAGTCGGACGTGAAGGTGCAGGTCGGCACGGGAGGCGAGTACGCGTATCCCGACGTGTTCGTGCTCTGCGGCGAGCCGCGCTACCTGGACCGTACGCACGACGTGGTCACCAACCCGGCGGTCGTGTTCGAGGTCCTCTCGCCCGGCACGGAGGTGCGCGACCGCACGGTGAAGGCGGCGGCGTACCGGCAGGTGCCGTCGCTGGCCGCGTACGTGCTGGTTTCGCAGAAGGAGCCGCGGGTGGAGATGTACGCCCGCGGTCCCGAAGGTGCCTGGGACTGCACCATCTACCAGCGGCTCGGTGACCTCGTGCGGCTGGACGCCATCGGATGCGACCTGTCGCTGGCCGAGATCTACCGGAACGTGAATCCCGCGCCGGAGGCGTGAGCGGGATGGCAGCGGAACGGCGAAACCGAGGGATTCACCCGGTTCGAACTGAAGGGTACGATGCCTGATACGAAGACACGGAAGCCCGTTGCGCGCGACGCCGGACCGGAGCAGGGCGGCGCGCCCGAGGAGCCGCAGGAGCAGGCGCCGAAGAGCGACGAGGAGCGCCTGCAGGGGCTCGACCGCGAGACGCTGCGCAAGATGATGTACGACATGCTCCTGGCCCGCCGCTTCGAGGAGAAGGCGGCCGAGAGCTACGCGCTGGGCAAGATCGGCGGGTTCTGCCACCTGTACATCGGCCAGGAGGCCGTCGCCATCGGCGCCATCCACGCGCTGCGTGGCGACGACTACGTGATGACCGCCTACCGCGAGCACGTGCACGCGCTGCAGAAGGGGATCGACCCCGGGGCGGTGATGGCCGAGCTGTACGGCCGCCGCGACGGCTGCAGCGGCGGAAAGGGCGGCTCCATGCACATGTTCGGCGCCGAGCAGAACTACCTGGGCGGCCACGGCATCGTGGGCGGCCAGATCCCGCTGGCGCTGGGCGTGGCGTGGAAGATCAAGTACCGCCAGGAAGACCGCGTCATCCAGGTGTACTGCGGCGAGGCGGCGGTGAACCAGGGCGCCTTCCACGAGTCGCTGAACATGGCGGCGCTGTGGAAGCTGCCCATGATCCTCATCGTCGAGAACAACCGCTTCGGGATGGGCACGGCGTGGGAGCGCGCCGCGTCGCTGTACGACATCTGGCAGAAGGCCAGCGCGTACGCCATGCCGAGCGCCGTGGCCGACGGGATGGACGTGCTGGACATGTACCGCGTGGCCGGCGAGGCCGCCGAGCGCGCCCGCCGCGGGGAGGGGCCCACGCTCATCGAGGCGCGCACCTACCGCTACGTGGGGCACTCCATGTCCGACCCCGTCTCCGGCGTCTACCGGACGAAGGAAGACGTGGAGAAGGAGAAGGCGAACGATCCCATCACCATCTTCGCCCAGCTCCTCGCCCGCAACGACATCCTCAGCCAGCAGGAGCTGGAGGAGATGGACGCCGAGGCCAAGCGCGTCTCCGAGCAGTCGGCCGAGTTCGCCGAGAACTCGCCCGAGCCGGCGGTCGACGAGATCTACAAGGACATCTACGCCGAAGAGGACGTGAACGGCCGGCTCTACTTCGACATGAGGGAGCGCTGAGAACGGAAGTGCCAAGTGCCAAGTGCCTAGTGCCAAGTGCCAAGTAATCGAACCCGGGAGGAATGGTGCGGGTTGAGCGATTCGAGGATCTTGTTGCGTGGCAGAAGTCGAAGCACCTGTGCGTGGCCATCTATCGCGTTACGGCCAACGCGCGCTTCGCCAGGGACTTTGGCCTGCGGGATCAGATACAACGAGCGGCAGTGTCGGTGATGTCGAATATCGCCGAAAGGTTCAACCGGAACAGCCGTGCCGAGTTCGCGCGGTTTCTTGCGATCGCCCGCGGATCTGCCGGTGAGGTGCGCAGCCAGCTTTATCTGGCGAAAGAGCTCGGATACTTAGGTGAAGAGGAATCGGGTGCCCTGTTGAGCGCGTGCCTTGAGTCACGCGGATACTCGTCTCCCTTCGCAAGTCGCTGGAGAGATGAGCTGTTACTAGGCACTAGGCACTAGGCACTAGGCACTTTGAACCTGCGGATGGCCCAATGGCAGTAATCACGTATCGCGAGGCGCTCAATCAGGCCCTCGATGAAGAGATGGCGCGCGATCCCGACGTCTTCCTCATGGGCGAGGAAGTCGGCGTCTACAACGGCGCGTACAAGGTTTCCAAGGGGCTGCTGGACAAGTACGGCGAGATGCGCGTGGTCGACACGCCCATCACCGAGCTGGGGTTCGCGGGGCTGGGCGTGGGCGCGGCGATGACGGGGGTGCGGCCGGTGATCGAGTTCATGACCTGGAACTTCGCCATCCTGGCCTTCGACCAGATCTTCAACTCGGCGGCCAAGATGCGCTCGATGAGCGCCGGCCAGTTCAAGATGCCGATCACCTTCCGCGGGCCCACCGGCGCGGCGCTGCAGCTGGCGGCGCAGCACTCGCAGGCGCTGGAGAGCCAGGTGGCGCACTATCCCGGCGTGAAGGTGGTGGTCCCCGGCACCCCGGCCGACGCCAAGGGGCTGCTGAAGGCCGCCATCCGCGACGACGACCCGGTGGCCGTGTTCGAGGGCGAGATGCTGTACAACCTGAAGGGCGAGGTGCCCGAGGACGACGATTTCATCATCCCCCTGGGCGTGGCGGAGGTGAAGCGCGTGGGGAGCGACGTGTCCATCATCACCCACGGCAAGATGATCCACGTGGCGCTGCAGGCCGCGGGGATGCTGGAGAAGGACGGGATCAACGCCGAGGTGGTGGACCTGCGCTCCATCCGCCCGCTGGACGTGGACACCATCCTGAACTCGGTGGGGAAGACGAACCGCGCGGTGCTGCTGGAGGAGGGGTGGCCGCATGGCGGGATCACCGCCACGGTGGCCGCGCTGATCCAGGAAGAGGCGTTCGACCTGCTGGACGCGCCGGTGCTGCGCGTGACCCAGGCCGACGTGCCGATGCCGTACGCCAAGGCGCTGGAGAAGGCCGTGAAGCCGAGCGCCGAGCTGGTGGTGGAGAAGGTGAACCGGGTTCTTTACCGATAGTGCGGAAGTGCGGAAGTGCGTGAGTGCGCAACGGCACCCACGCACTTCCGCACTCACGCACTTCCGCACTTTCCAGTGAACGGAAGATGGCGACCAAGGTCTACATGGAGGCGCTCTCGCCCACGATGGAAGAGGGGCGCCTGGCCACCTGGCTGAAGAACGAGGGCGACCAGGTCAAGGAGGGCGACGTCCTGGCCGAGGTCGAGACCGACAAGGCCACGATGGAGCTGGTGGCCCGCGGCTCGGGCGTGCTGCGCAAGCGCATGATCGGCGAGGGCGACACCGCCAACGTCGGCACCGTGATCGCGGTGATCGCGGGCGCGGACGAGGACGTGTCCGCGCTTACCGGCGCGGGCGAGGCGCAGGCGGACCAGGCCGCGTCGGTGGCCGAGGCGCCGAAGCAGGAGACGGTGGCGCAGGCCGCCGGCTCGTCGGAGGTGGGCCGGGGCGCCGCCGCGGTGGCCGCCGCCGGGCAGACGGAGCAGGACTCGGCCGAGCGCGGCACCCCCGCCGAGGACACGCCCAAGGGCGCCGCGCCGACGCCGGTTCCCGCGTCGGGCGTGGCGGGGACCGACCGCGGCGCGCAGCAGGCGGGCGGCGGCGCGGATACGTCCGGCGACGCGGCCGGGAACGGGCGGGTGAAGGCGTCGCCGCTGGCGCGCAGGATGGCGTCGGAGTCGGGCGTGCAGCTGGGCGGCGTGCAGGGCTCCGGCCCCGGCGGGCGCATCATCAAGCGTGACGTGGAGGCGGCCATGCAGGGCGGCGGCGCGCAGGCCGAGGCGGCGCCGCAGCAGGCCGCGCAGGCGTCTGCCCAGCCCGAGGCGGCGGCTCCCGCTCCCGCCGCGCCGCAGGTGCGGCCGGCGGGCGCGGGCGACCGCGACCTTCCGCTCTCGCCGATGCGCAAGACCATCGCGAAGCGGCTCACGCAGTCCATCGGCCCGGTGCCGCACTTCTTCCTCACCGTGGAGATCGACATGGGCGAGGCGATGCGGCTGCGCGGGAAGATCAACGAGCGCTTCAAGGACCAGGGGGTGAAGGTCTCCCCCAACGACCTGGTCATCAAGGCGGTGGCCGCGGCGCTGCGCAAGCACCCGTGGGTGAACGCCGCGTGGACCGGCGACGCCATCCGCTTCCACGACGCGGTGCACATCGGCGTGGCGGTGGCGGTGGACGAGGGGCTGATCACGCCGGTGGTGCGCGACGCGGACCGCAAGGGCGTCACCGAAATCGCCACCGAGGTGCGCGAGCTGGCCGGGCGGGCGCGGGAGAAGAAGCTGAAGCCCGACGAGTACACGGGCTCCACCTTCTCCATCAGCAACCTGGGGATGTTCGGGATCGAGGAGTTCACCGCCGTCATCAACCCGCCCGAGGCGGCGATCCTGGCGGTGGGCGCCATCGGCCCCAGGGTGGTGGTGGACGAGGCCGGCGACATGGCCATCCGCCAGCGGATGCGCGTCACCCTCTCCTGCGACCACCGCGTGATCGACGGCGCGACGGGCGCCAAGTTCCTGGAGACGCTGAAGAGCTACCTCGAAGAGCCGATGATGATGGTCGCCTGACCGATCTTCATCTCCCGAAAACACGAAGGCCCCGGCGGGCGGTCCCGGCCGGGGCCTTCGTGCGTCCTGCCCGTCGGAACGGCTACTGGCAGGGGCAGGTGGCGGGGTTCGTGGGATTGGCCTCGCAGCTGTCCACGCAGTAGGTGTAGCCGAGACTGGTCCCGCACTCCACCTGGCAGGTGATGGCGGGATCCGAGGCCGTGCGCGTGAGAATGCAGATGTCACGGCTTTCCACCTCCGCGTAGAACCCGCGCACCGTCCCTCCGCGCCGGAGGTCGCCGGTGGCGAACGACTCCACGCGCAGGCCCTCGAGGGCGAGCTTCAGCTTCTTCATCGGTCCCTCCGATTCGACGAGGTTATATTACGCCAACAGTTTGTGTCGTTATGTGTGGAATGGAAAACCGGCGCTGTCAAGAACTTCATCGATCAGGACGGATTCCTTCCGCGTTGGCGTGGCGATGACGGTTGACGTTTCGACGCAAGGTGTCTCGATCCTTCCTTCGCGATCTTCCGTCCCCGCGTGGAAGAATCAGGATGGCGGGTCCGGCGCGGAACCGGACTTGCGCATCGGGACGACGGAACCCTGCCCCTCCGGTGCGGGGTAGCCTGACGGACGATCGACGGTCCCTTCCGCACCCGGTCCCCCGCTGGAAAAGATGCGCATCTCCACTGCTCTTCCGATCGCCGCCGCGCTTGCCGCGGCCCTGCATGCGGGCGGCGCCGCGGACGCACAGCAGCGCGGCGGCCGCGGCGCCACGCCCGTGTCCACGCGCCAGCCGGTTCGCGTGCGCTCGGAGGCATTGGCGCGCGGCGGCTACGCCGTGGTGGTGGACCTGGACGAGAACGAGCTCTACTTCGCCAAGGGGCGGCGGGTGCTGTGGCGCGCGCCGGTGGGCACGGGAACGGGCCTGAGGATGGAGACGGACCGCGACGCGTGGGACTTCCACACGCCGAACGGCGCCTACCACGTGACCCACAAGGCGCGCGAGCCGGACTGGATCGCGCCCGACTGGTACTTCCTCGAACACAATCTCGCCGTCCCCGGGCCGAACGATCCCAAGCGGCGCTTCACGCGCGGGCTGGGCGCGGCGGCGGTGTACATCGGGCACGGGCTGGCCATCCACGGCACCGACAAGCCCGAGCTGCTGGGCCGGCGCGTGAGCCACGGCTGCATCCGCCTGTCCGACGCGAACGCGCTGCGGCTGTACCACGACGTGCAGGTGGGCACCGAGGTGGTGATCGTGGGCGGCGGGCGCGAGGCCGTCTCCGCGCCGCCGCCGGCCGCGCGCGCCAGCTCGCGCCCCGCCGGAACGCCGCCCCCGCGCGACCCGTTCGTGGTGGAGCTGGAGGGGATGGAGACCGGCGAGCTGCTGGCGCGGCTGGACGACGAGCTGGTGGCCGACGCCTTTGCCGAGAGCGAGGCGAAGTGGCCGAGCGTGGCCAGCGTGCTGATCTTCCGCGGCGTGAAGGACGACGACAATGCGGCGCTCGCCGGCCTCCTCACGCGCATTGACGACTTGGGGCAGGGCCGCCTGCGCGACGAGTACGCCGCCATCCTGGCCGACGCCTTCACGCAGGGCCCGCTGCGCACGCTGGCCGTGCTCGGCCGCCTGGACCGGCAGACGCGCGAGCAGGTGGCGCAGGCCATCGTCAGCGCCGCGGTCGGCCTCTACCCCGGCAACCCGGACGACGCCGCGACGCCCTGGCCCACGAAGCGTGCCCCGCGCGAAGTGCTGGACGACCGCTACGCCGAGCGCGCCTGGGACGCGCTGCACGACGCCGAGCAGGAGTTGCGGGAGCAGCGGGGCCTGGCGGTGAACTGAAGGTGCGAAAGTGCGAAGGTGCGAGAGTGAAAACCACTTTCGCACTACGTGGTGATTCCGGGCTCGCCGAGCGCGCGCGTGCGGATGGACGGCTGGCCGCGCTCGCCCTCGCGGGGGAAGGAGATCTCGTACAGGTAGCCGGGCGGCGGCAGCTGCTCCACCTCGGCGGCGGTGATGCCGAGCTCGCCCTGGCCGCCGACCACGCGGATCTCGCGGCCGGCCTCGTGCTCGCGCGCGGCGAAGAGCTGCGCCATGTACAGCGCGCCCGGCGAGCCCTGCCGCAGCAGCGTGGGCGACGTCTCCTCGATGAACGCGGCGAGCGGATCCATCACCCCGTCCGCGCCCGTGGGCTGGCCGTTGCTCGTGCGGCACAGCATCGCCCTGCCATTGCCGTCCTCCAGGAACTCGATCAGCCCGTACGCCATCGTTTCGTCACCCCTCCCTTGATCCTCCTCGACCGCTCGCTCGGCTTCGCACTGCGCCCTACGCGATTCTTGTGCACACAGCGCCCCAGCACGACCTTGTAGTTCCCATCCCAACCGTTCAACGGACCGGAGTGCGACGCTAATGAATTCGATCCTCCGCGGCACCCTGGCCGCAGCGCTCGTCGCGTGCGCGGCGTCGCGGGCCGGCGCCCAGGCGCAGGGCGAAACCGCCGCCTTCGTGGTCACCCTCGGCAGCGACACGCTGGCGGTGGAGAAGTACACGCGCACCGGCGACCGGCTGGAGGGGCAGATGGTGTCGCGCTCGCCGCGGACCACCGTGCGCAGCTACACGGCCGTGCTGAACCCCGACGGCAGCGTGCAGCGGATGGAGATGACCAGCAGCCAGCCCGGCAGCGGCCAGCCGGCCGTGACCGCCGCGGCGCAGTTCACCGCCGACAGCGCCTTCACCCGCGTGCAGCGCGGCGACAGCGTGTACAGCTTCCGCATCGCCGCGCCGCGCGCGGTGCCGCTGGTGAACCTGTCGCACGTGTTCTACGAGCAGGCGATGATGCAGGCGCGCGCGATGCGCCGCGACACCGTGACGCTGGCGCTGGTGCCGATCGGCGCGAACCAGAGCTACCCCATGCTCGTGTCGGCGGTGGGCGCGGACTCGATGCGGCTGGCCAACGTGGCCGGCGTGCAGCGCGTGGCCACCGACGCGCGCGGCCGCCTGCTGGGGCTGAACGGGATCGAGAGCACGGCCAAGTTCATCGTGCACCGCGTTCCCGACGTGGACGTGGACGCCTTCGCCACCGAGTTCGCGCGCCGCGACGCCGCGCACCAGGGGATGGGGCCGCTCAGCCCGCGCGACTCGGCGGTGGCGGACTTCGGAGGGGCGCACCTGGCGGTGGACTACGGACGGCCGTTCAAGCGCGGCCGCGTGGTGTTCGGCAACGTGGTGCCGTGGGGGCAGGTTTGGCGCACCGGCGCCAACGCGGCCACGGGCTTCACCACCACGCGCGACCTGACGATCGGCGGCGTGAGCGTGCCCGCGGGCAGGTACACGCTCTGGACCCTGCCCACGCAGAGCGGGTGGAAGCTGATCGTGAACAGGCAGACGGGCCAGTGGGGAACGGAGTACGACGCGGCGCAGGACCTGGCGCGCATCGACATGCAGACGCGCCGCATCGACACGCCGCTGGAGGAGTTCACCGTCCGCCTTGAGCCGCAGGCCGGCGGCGGCGTGCTGCGCCTGCAGTGGGACGACCTGGAGGCGTTCGTCCCCATCACCGTGAAGTAAGCCGAAAAAGAAGTGCGAGAGTGCGAGAGTGGCCCTTACTCTCGCACCTTCGCACTCTCGCACTTTCGCACCTTCTGTTCAGTACGCAGGCTTCGGCTGCTTCACCCTCGCCGTGGTCTTGGTCTGCTCCGAGAGCACGTCGCCGAGCGCCAGCACCACGCCGGTGCCCAGGGCCAGCAGCAGCGCCGTCTCCATGTTGCGGCTGCGGCGCACGGGCTGCGGCAGCCGCGGCGCGCCGCCGGGGGTGGTCAGCGCGTTGCGCGTCATGCTCCGCGCCGTCTTGGTGACCGCGCCGCCTACCACGGCCCACATCAGCTTCCGTCCCAGACTCGCCATAACCCACTCCTGCGCAACGGGTTGTCATCTCCGCCCAGAGTCGCCTCCGCATTGCACGAGCCGCGCCACCGTGCATCAGCCCTGTACCACCTCGCTTCATCCCCCGCTCATCCCGAGCCTCATATCGAGAAAAAGTCCCACCGCTGGCCTATCCGGATCGTCCACTTGTCAGGCAGTATCCATCGATACAGCGTTCATCTCTATCGACATATCGCGGTGCATCTTCCGTCCTTCACTTATGTGGGGATTACGTGACTACTTCCGCACCGGAGGCGCATGATCGCGTGAAGGGCGTTCGCCTGGGCGAAGAGACGCTCAGCGTGGACCTGGCCGACGGCCGCACCATCACGGTGCCGCTGGCGTGGTACCCGCGCCTGCTGCACGCCACGCCGGCGCAGCGGTCCAACTGGCGCGTCTCGGGCGCGGGCTTCGGCATCCATTGGCCCGACGTGGACGAGGACCTGAGCACGGAAGGGCTTCTCCGCGGAGCGCCCGCGCCGCGAACCCCGCGCACCGCCATCTCCTGATCTCCCGCCATCTCCTTGCAGCAACCCGTGCCGGGGCGCCATCATGGTCGCCCCGGCTTCCGTTTACACCTCAGGAGACACGAATGAAGCGAACCCTTCCGTTCGCCCTGGCGGCGGCGTGCGCGCTGGCCGTCCATCCCGCACGCGCGCAGCAGGCGCCGCCCGCGCCCGCGTGGGCCAGCAGCGACCCCGTCCTGCAGCGCATCTGGGACGAGGGGATGAACCGCTCGCAGGTGCAGCCGCTGGCGCAGGCGCTGCTGGACTCGGTAGGCCCGCGCCTCACCGGCTCGCCCGCCATCCAGGCCGCGTACGACTGGGCCGTGCGCAGGTACGCCGGCTGGGGGATCACCGCGCGCGCCGAGCAGTGGGGCACCTGGCGCGGGTGGCAGCGCGGGTACACGCACGTGGACCTGGTCGCGCCGCGCGTGCGCACCCTCGAGGCCACCATGCTGGCGTGGAGCCCGGGGACCGACGGCCCCGTCACCGCGCCCGCCGTCATCCTCCCCGACGTGGCGGACTCGGCGGCGTTCCGCGCGTGGCTGCCGGGCGCGCGCGGCAAGTTCGTCCTCATCTCCCAGCCCCAGCCCACCTGCCGCCCCGACAGCAACTGGGCGCGCTGGGCCATGCCCGAGAGCTTCGAGCGGATGAAGACGGAGCGCGCCGCGGCCGCCGAGGCGTGGACCGCGCGCATCCGCCGGACGGGGCAGGACACGCGCACCCTGCCGCGGGTGCTGGAGGACGCGGGCGCCGCGGGGGTGATCACCAACCTGTGGTCGCTGGGGTGGGGCGTCGACAAGATCTTCAACGCCCGGACGATGCACGCGCCCACGCTGGACCTGAGCTGCGAGGACTACGGCCTGGTCTACCGCCTGGCGGAGCACGGCCAGGGTCCGCGGATGCGGGTGGACGCGCAGGCCCGGTTCCCGGGCGACCTGCCCGCCAGCAACGTGATCGCGGAGATGCGGGGCGCGCGGAAGCCGAACGAGTACGTGATGCTGTCGGCGCACTTCGACTCGTGGGACGGCGGCTCGGGCGCGACGGACAACGGCACGGGCACGGTGGTGATGATGGAGGCGATGCGCATCCTGAAGTCCGTGTATCCCCGCCCGGCGCGCACCATCCTGGCCGGCCACTGGGCGGGCGAGGAGCAGGGACTGAACGGCTCGCGCGCCTACGTGGAGGACCATCCGCAGGTGGTGCAGAACCTCCAGGCGCTGTTCAACCAGGACAACGGCACCGGGCGCATCCGCAACTTCTCGTTCCAGGGCTTCACCGGGGTGGCGCCGTACTTCCGCCGCTGGTTCGCCATGCTGCCGCCGGCGCTGGTGGACAGCATCCAGCTGAACGACCCCGGACTGCCGTCAGCGGGGGGGACGGACAACGCGTCGTTCGTGTGCGCGGGGGCGCCGGCGTTCGGGCTGGGGTCGCTGTCGTGGGACTACGGCACGTACACCTGGCACACCAACCGCGACACCTACGACAAGATCTCGTGGGACGACGTGCGGATGAACGCCACGCTCACGGCCATGCTGGCGTACCTGGCCAGCGAGGAGCCGCAGCGCCTCCCGCGCGAGCGCCGCACCGAGTTCCCCGTCGACCAGCGGACGGGGCAGCGGGGGTCGTGGCCGGTCTGCCAGCCGCCGGCGCGGAACACGGCGCAGAGCACGAGATAGTGCGGAAGTGCGTGAGTGCGCGCTCGTAGCGTCACCGCACCGGCGTCGTGACCAATAGATAAGCAGAGCCGCGAGGGGAAGACGATCCCCCCGCGGCTCTTCTTTTCGTCCGTCCCGCCGCTCAGCAGAGCGAGGTGGCGGGGCAGGAGATGGCGGTCGCCGGCTGGGTGGAGCAGATGTAGGCGGAGGTGGGGCACTGGCAGGTGCTCCACGACGTGCACGGCCGGGCCGCGGCGTGCACGGTTCCCTCCATCCGCCGCTCCGCCTGGCCCGCGGCGAACGAGTCCACCGCCAGCGCGTCGATCGAGAGTTCCAGCTTCTTCTTCATCATCTCCTCCTTCAGACGCAGTTCCAGCTCGCCGGGCAGGAGTACGCGGTGAACGCGACGGTGCCGCACGCCCACAGCGAGGTGGGGCACTTGCAGGTCGCGGGCGACGTGCAGTCGGCCGCCTGCCCCTGCACCGTCCCCGGCTCGGGCGGCGCGGCGGCCGCGGTGGGGAACGAGTCCACCTCCAGCCTGTCGATCGAGAGCTCCAGCTTCTTCATCTTCCGTCTCCCGGTTGCGAGCCGCGCTACAGGCAGATCTGCGTGGCCGGGCACGAGTATGTTGCCCGGATGGTTCCGCAGCGGTACAGCGAGGTGTTGCAGTAGCAGCTGTCGAACGCGGTGCACGGGGCCGCCGCGCCGCGCACGGTGCCGCGCTCCTCGAGCGCGGCGGCTTCGGTGGGGAACGAGTCCACCGCCAGCTGGTCGATCGAGAGCTCCAGCTTCTTCATCGTCCGTCTCCGGGTTGGGGTCGGCGTGTCACGCACAGATGCAGGTCGGGTCCACCTCGGTGGGAAACGAGTCGCAGGTGTTGCCGGCCCGCGTGTAGTCGCACGATTGGTTGGTGAACGGGCCGCATGCCCACTGGCCGGTGTCGCACGGGCAGCTCGCCAGCGCGGTGCAGACGCCCCTGGCCAGCGCCTGCACGGTGCCGCGGGCGGGAGCGGCGGGCGCGGTCTCGAATCCCTGCACGGAGAGCGACCCGGGGTCCAGCTTCAGCTTCTTCATCGTGCTTGCGTCCCTTTGCCCGGCGGAGATGAACCCGTGCGTTCCGGCTACACGTGGCAGCTGTTGTTGGCCGTGTACTCGCACGAGTAGATGGTGTACGGGCCGGTGCCGCAGTTGTAGTAGGCGGTGGGGCACAGGCAGGTGCCCTGGCAGGTGCACCCCCTCGCGGCCACGTCCGGCTCGTTCTCGTGCGCGCGTACGGTGCCGCGCGCTCCATCCTCCGCCGCCGTGGCGAAGGAGTCGACGGCCAGCGTGTCCAGATCGAGCTTCTTCCGGGTCTGCATGGCTCCTCCGTGGAACGAATGCCTTCCGGGCGGAGCGGAAGCGGCGCGCGATGCCCCGCTCCCGCCGCCCGTCGTCACTGCGTGACCGCGCAGCTGCCGTTCTGCGTGTAGTCGCAGGAGTAGATGGTGTAGTATCCGGTCCCGCAGTGGTAGTACGCCGTCTTGCACAGGCAGGTGTTGGCGCAGGTGCACGCGTATTCCGGCGGCGTGGGCTCGATCCCGCGCGCGTGCACGGTGCCCCGGCCTTCCTCGGCTTCCGTGGTCTGGAAGCTGTCCACCGCCAGCGCGTCCATGTCCAGCTTCTTCTTGCGTTGCATCGTGCCTCCACTTCGCGGGTTGGGAACGTTCTGCTCGCGGGGTGGGCCGGGCAGCGGGTGCTTCAGGCCGGAGTGCACCCCTTCGAGTACCAGCAGCTGGCGTTGGCCGTGTACTGGCACGAGTAGATGGTGTTCACCGGGTTGGTGTTGCAGTAGAAGTACGCCGATGGGCAGGCGCACGACCGCGCGCAGGTGCAGTCGTCCGCCGCCGCGCGCACGGTGCCGCGCCCCTCCTCGGCCGCCGAGGTGGAGAACGAGGTGACGGCCAGGCGTTCGAGGTTCAGGCTGAGCTTCTTCATCGGTCCACCTCCGGAGGATCGGGGAGATGCGGGAAGGGGTGCGGACCGGCCTGGCCCGCACCCCTCTGCGCTCACGTGGGAGTGGTGATGCAGCTCGCGTTCTTCGTGTAGTCGCAGGAGTACACGGTGTACGCGATCTCCGCGCACCAGTAGATGGCGCTGGGACACACGCACGAGGCGTTGCAGGTACACGCCGCCGCTTCTCCATGCACCGTGCCGCGCCCGGCCGCTTCACCCTCGCCGGTCTCGAACGAGCTCACCGCGAGCTCGTCCACGTTCAGGCTGAGCTTCTTGCGCATCGTCCGCCTCCGCTCCAGGTGTGAAGGCCCCACACGCGAACTCCGCGCGATGGGAATCGCCTCCGTAGATTTTACGTTTTCAGCCAACAATAAACCTGTGCGTTCGGCGACGCAACGGGCTTGCATGAGACATTCTACGTCGCGATTGGAGTGCAAACATCGCCTGTTCACGCGGAAATTCCAGATTTATGGGAACGATTACGCCCGGCCCGGAGCGCGTGCATATCCGTCCGCTTTGCGCCCGCAGGCAGATGTGGCGCGCGCCTGATCCGCGGATCGGTGCGGATGCGGCCGCATCGGAGCGCGGCTCAACACGGACAGCAACGGCTGGTTGCGCATTGTGGGATTCCGTCGAGATCATCCTTTAATTGAAGATATGATCACCTCAACCCTGCGGGATCCATGAGCACCACCTTCGATCTGGGCGACGCATCGGATGAGCTTCGCGCCGTTGTCGATCTGGCGATGCGGCATGGCGAAGTGATCCTCACCCGGGAAGGCGAGCCCGTCGCGAAGATCGTCTCGCTTCGGATTCCACGGCAGCCGCGCCGCCCAGGGAGCGCTCGCGGCCTCATCCACATGGCCGAGGACTTCGACGCGACGCCGGAAGGCTGGGGCGGCTGACGCGAATGCGGCCAAGCGGATGCAACCGGGCGCTCCCCTGCGAGGCGCCCTGTTTGGTTGCGGGATGGGGCACGGAGATGGAGCGGCTGTTGCGCCGGTGGCGGAATGCGGGCGGCGTCCGCTGCGGGCGGTTGCCGCGCCGGGGAGCGCGCTTATCTTCCCCCCGCGACCGCCACCCCGGGAAACGGATGAACGAAGCGACGGAGTGCAGCATCGAGGTCACGCGCGGCGGCGTGCCGGAAAGCCGCCACCGCGTGCACGTGGCCGTGGTCGACGCCGAGGGCCGCCTGCGGGCCGGCGCCGGCGACCCCGACCTGATCACCTTCTTCCGCTCGGCCGCCAAGCCGCTGCAGGCGCTTCCGCTGGTGGAGGACGGCGCGTACGACCGCTACGGCCTGACGCCCGAGGAGCTGGCGCTCTGCTGCGGCTCGCACTCCGGCAGCGCGGACCACACGGGCGTGGCCACGCGCATCCTGGAGAAGGCGGCGGTCACCAGCGACGCGCTGGCGTGCGGGCCGCACCCCCCGTTCGACGACGACGCGCGGCGGAAGCTGGAGGAGGCGCACCTGGAGCCCGGGCGGCTGCACAACAACTGCTCCGGCAAGCACGCGGGGATGATGATGCTGGCCCGCGCGCACGGCTGGGAGCCGGCCGAGTACCACCGCCCCGAGCACCCGGTGCAGCGGCGCCTGCTGGCCGAGGTGTCGCGCTGGACGCGGATGCCGGAAGAGGCGATCGCGCTGGCGACCGACGGGTGCGGCGTGCCCTGCTTCGCGCTGCCGCTGCGGCAGATGGCGCTGTCGTTCGCCGCCTTCGCGGCCGCGGTGCGCGCGGGCGAGCGGTCGCCCACCGTGGTCTTCGAGGCGATGACGACGCACCCGGAGATGGTGGCGGGCGAGGGGCGCATCTGCACGGAGCTGATGCGGCAGGCGGCGGGGCGGCTCTTCGCCAAGGTCGGCGCGGAAGGCGTCTACTGCGTGGGCGTCCCCGGCGCGGAGCTGGGGATCGCGCTGAAGGTGGAGGACGGCGCCGCGCGGGCGGTGGCCCCGGCCATCCTGGGCGTGCTGCGCGAGCTGGACCTGATCAGCGAGGACGACTACGGCGCGCTGCATCACCACGCCTATCCCGAGCTGCTGAACACGCGCGGCGAGCCGGTCGGCCAGATCCGCCCCGCGATCGCCCTGCAGGCGCCGGATGCCTGACGCGGCGCGGCGCGCGCTGCTGCGCGTGGCCGCCGCCCTGGCGACGCGCGACGCGGGGGCGGTGCGGCGCGCGCTGGAGGAGGCGCGCGGCGCGGCCGACGCGACGGCGGTGGAGGAGGTGATCCTCCAGTCGCACCTGTTCGTGGGCTTTCCGGACGCGCTGAACTCGCTCGGCGTCTGGCGCGAGGTCGGCGGCTCCCCCGCCCCGCCCGCGCTGGGGGAGGATCCCGCGTCGTGGGAGGCGCGGGGAGACGTCGTCTGCCACGCCGTCTACGGCGCGAACTACGGGAAGCTGCGCGAGAACGTCCGCGCGCTGCACCCCGATTTCGAGGACTGGATGGTCACCGGCGGCTACGGCCGGGTGATCGGGCGGCCGGGGCTGGAGCTGCGCGTGCGCGAGCTGTGCATCGCCGCGCTGCTGGCGGTCTGGAACGTGCCACGCCAGCTGCATTCGCATCTCCGCGGCGCGCTGAACACCGGCGCGTCGGTGGCCGAGGTGGACGAGGCGATGGAGATCGCGTGCGGCTTCGTCGCCCCCGAAGCGGCGGAGCGGGTGCGCGCGCTGTGGGGCGAGATCCGCGCGAAGGCGGCGGCATCGCCCGAGCCATTGGCATCTTCCCCCGATTGAAATCGGGGGCAACAAAAGCACCAAGTCGCTCCGCGACTGCAGGGCTGCATTGGGGCGGATCCTCCGATCTCCATCTACCGAAACCGGCGGTGGGGAGGAGAGAAGAGATGGATCGGGAGGGGTGATCTTCATCCCCCTGACGGGTTTATCCGGAGGTGGGCGGACGTGTTTCTCGATTACGCGGAAATCCAGATCAAGGCGGGCGATGGCGGGCCGGGGGCATCCTCGTTCCGCCGCGAGTCGTTCGCGCCCATGGGCGGCCCTGACGGCGGCGACGGCGGCCGCGGCGGCGACATCATCCTGCGGGCGGACGGGCAGATGTCCACGCTGCTCGACTATCGCTATCGGCAGAAGTACGCGGCGCCCAACGGCAACAAGGGCGAGGGCACCAACTCCACCGGCCGCAGCGGCGAGCACCTGGTGCTGCGCGTGCCGCCGGGAACCACGGTGCGCGACGTGGAGACGGGCGAGGTGCTGGGCGAGCTGCTGGAGAACGGACAGGAGATGGTGGTGGCCGCGGGCGGGCGCGGGGGATGGGGGAACGCGCGCTTCGCCACCTCCACCAACCAGGCCCCGCGCCGCGCCGACTCGGGCCTCGCCGGGCAGGAGCGGCGGATCGCGCTGGAACTGAAGCTGATTGCCGACGTGGGGCTGGTCGGCGAGCCGAACGCGGGGAAGTCGACCTTCCTTTCCTCGGTCTCGGCCGCGACGCCGAAGGTGGCGGACTATCCGTTCACCACGCTGACGCCCAACCTGGGCGTGGTGCAGCTCCCCGGGCACCGCACCTTCGTCGTCGCCGACATCCCGGGGATCATCGAGGGCGCGCACGAGGGGAAGGGGCTGGGGCACCAGTTCCTGCGCCACATCGAGCGCACCCGCACGCTGGCCATCATGATCCCCGCCGACGCGCTGGAGCCGCAGGAGGAGTACACGCGGCTGATGGACGAGCTGCGCGCCTACTCGGCCGAGCTGGCCGCCAAGCCGCACGCGGTCGTCTTCACCAAGGCCGACCTGCTCCCGCCCGACTGGCCCACGCCGCGGGTCGACGCGCCCGAGGCGTGGGGGCAGTTCGTCATCTCCTCGGTGGCCCGGCGCGGGCTGGACACGCTGCTGGAAGGGCTGTGGCAGCACGCGGCGAAGGCGGTGGAGGAGGAGAAGGCGCACGACGACCAGCCCGAGCCCTGGCGCCCCTGAGGCCCGCGGATGCCCCTCTCCTCCTCCGCGCTGGAACCCATCCTCCGGCTGGCGATCGTCGACGGCATCGGACCGGCGCGATTGTCGGCGCTGCTGGCGCGCTTCGGCTCGGCCGAGCGCGTGCTGGCCGCGCGCGAGGACGAGCTGGCGGCGGTCCCCGGCTTCGGGCGCGAGTTCGTGAAGCGCCTCCGCGCCGCGGCCACCGACGACGGGCTGCGCCGCACCCACGAGGCGATGCGGACGCTGCGCGAGGCGGGCGCCGTGGCCATCACCCCCGACGACGCGGCGTACCCGGACGCGTTCCGGAATCTGCCGGACCGGCCGTACCTCCTCTTCGCCATCGGCGACCTGGCGCTGCTGGCCGCGCCCGGCATCGGCGTGGTGGGCACGCGCTCGCCCACGGATTACGGGCGGCGCACCGCCATCTCCCTTTCCGGCGAGCTGGCGCGCGCGGGGCTGTCCATCGTCAGCGGGATGGCGCGGGGGATCGACAGCGCGGCGCACGCGGCGGCGCTGGACGCGGGCGGAACCACCGTCGGCGTCCTGGGCCACGGCATCGACCGCGTCTATCCGCCGGAGAACGAGAAGCTGTTCGCCCGGGTGCGCGAGCGCGGGCTGCTGCTGACCGAGCTGGCGCCGGGCGAGGAGCCGAACGCGGGGAACTTCCCGCGCCGCAACCGGCTGATCGCCGCGCTCAGCCTGGGCGTGCTGGTGGTGGAGATGGGGGAGAAGAGCGGGGCGCAGCACACGGTGAGCTACGCGCTGGAGCAGGGGAAGGAGGTGTTCGCCGTGCCCGGTCCCATCGGCAGCCCGCAGAGCGCGGGGACGAACCAGCTGCTGAAGGAGGGCGCCAGCCTGGTCACCACCGCGGCCGACATCCTGGAGGAGCTGCGCGGCGTGGGCCACGCCTTCACCGCGTCGGCCGGCCCCGCGTCGCCCGCCAACCCCGACGTGCCGCCGCCCCCGCCCGCGGACCTGGCGCCCGACGAGGCGAAGGTCTACGCCGCGCTCACGGCGGACCCGCGGCCGGTGGACGACATCGCCGCCGCGGCCGAGCTGGCGCCGAGCAACGTGCTGGCCGCGCTGCTGGGGCTGGAGTTGCGCGAGCTGGTCGAATCGCTGCCGGGCAAGCAGTATCGGCGGCGGTAGAAGTGCGGGAGTGCGGGAGTGCGGGAGTGCGGGAGTGCGGGAGTGCGGGAGTGCGTTGGTGCGTTAGTGCGAAGGCCGGTGTT